>JAESGU010000007.1_pt1 | contig 266733 bp, 247 predicted proteins | sample 9266271 | NCBI WGS metagenome assembly JAESGU01 (sample SAMN15740544, study PRJNA653495) | algae metagenome | isolation source: Scytonematopsis contorta HA4267-MV1 and co-occurring heterotrophs from mud... | place: USA: Palolo Valley Trail, Honolulu, Hawaii | collected 2009-07-25 | reverse complement strand
GCCTTCATGATGTTCGGCAGCGACGCATAGCGGGGTTCGTTGAGCCGGAGGTCGGTGGTGACCACGGCGGGCAGCTTCAGCGCCACGGTTTCCAGCCCGCCGTCGATCTCGCGGGTCACGTTCACCACCTCGCCCGCCAGCTCGACCTTCGAGGCGAAGGTGCCCTGCGGCCAGCCCAGCAGCGCGGCCAGCATCTGGCCGGTGGCGTTGCTGTCATCGTCGATCGCCTGCTTGCCCATGATGACCAGGCCTGGTTGTTCGCGCCCGACAATGGCATGCAGAAGTTTCGCAACCGCCAACGGCTGCAGTTCTGCGGCGGTTTCCACCAGGATGCCGCGGTCGGCGCCCATGGCGAGCGCGGTGCGGATGGTCTCGGCACACTGCGCGATACCCATGGAGATGGCGACGATCTCGGTGGCGGCGCCCTTTTCCTTGAGCCGCACGGCTTCCTCGACCGCGATCTCGTCGAACGGGTTCATCGACATCTTGACGTTCGCGGTGTCCACGCCGGTGCCGTCCGCCTTGACGCGGATTTTCACGTTGTAGTCGACCACCCGCTTGACGGGGACGAGGATCTTCATCGGCGGCAGGATTCCCGTGGCGTCGTTTCCCCGCGCCACCCACGTGCCTTGTTCGCAGGTGCGAGATGGCGCGGCGGACCATACGCATGGCCCCGGTTTGCGGTCAATCGGCGCGCCGCGGCGGGCCTATTTGGAGAGCCACAGCATCATGGCGAACAGCGCCAGGGCCACGCCCTGCAGCAGCACACGGTATTGCATCAGCCTGTTGGAGCGGCGGGGATCGTTGGCGCCGCCCACGAAGCCGATCAGGCCGGCGAACAGCACGCCCAGCACACCCAGCATGGCAAGCCCGGTCAGGATCATCAGCAGCGTGTGCATCACGGGCATATCGGCCCGGTCGGCCAGGGCGTCAATCGGTGGCCACGGAGACCCCCGCGCGTTCACGGCGCAGCCCGGGTTCGCGCGCCAGCACAATGGCGGCCAGTGCGGCAGCGGCGGCGCAGGCGATGAAGCCGGACGCGTAGCTGCCGGTCAGCTGCACCAGGCCCGAGAAAATGGTGGGCGCGAACACCATGGCGACCGCGAACAGTGTGCCCAGCATGCCCGTGGCCTCGCCGGCGCGGTGGCCGGCGACGCGCGCGGTTTCGGCCAGCAGCACGCCGTTCCAGCCGATCGCCGTGCTGCCCACCAGCATGCCGGCCGCGGTGATCGCCGGCCCCGCCCAGCCGGCATCGGCCTGGGAAAGAATGAAGGCCGAGGCCGCGGTGCCCAGCCCGATCGCCACCAGCACGCGGCGCGGCTGGGTCTGGTCCGCGACCAGCCCCCAGATCACGCGGCAGGCCGCACCGGCCGCCTGAGCGATACCCAGGTTGATGCCCGCATCCAGGTGCTCGATGCCCAGCGCCTCGACCTGGAACACGACGAAGAAGGCCGAAAAGCAGAACTGGCTGCAGCCGAAGCCCATGGCCGCCAAGGTCAGCGCGCGCAGCCGCGGATCCTCGCGGAACAGGCGCATCGCGGTGGTGGCGCTGCCCAGCGTGATGGGGTGGGCGGGGTTGGCGTGCGCATCGAAGCGGCGCCGCAGCGGCTGCATGGCAAGCCCCACCGCCAGCACAAGCAGCGCCATTGCCAGCAGCGTGGGGCGCCAGCCGATCTGCAGCATCAGCCAGGGACACATGGCGCCGATCAGCACCGCGCCCAGCGGCGTGCCGGTCTGCTTGAGGCCAAAGAAGAAACTGCGGCGACGCTCGGGCGCCACCTGGCTCAGCATATGCGACCCCGTGGCGGTCAGCGGCCCGTGGCCCAGCCCGGCCACGATCGCCGATACCGCCAGCCCTGCCGTGCCGGCCGAGGCGGCCAGCACCAGGCCGGCGGCGATCCCCGCCATGCACAACTGGCACGTCCGCACCGCGCCATAGCGTGCCACCAGGCTGCCGGTGAACGGGCCGGTGAACATGTAGCCGAGATAGCAAAGCGCGGTGTAGATGCCGGCCAGCGAAAGCGCCAAACCCAGCTCCGGCCCGATGCCCGGCGCCAGCACCGGCACGGTCAGGAATGCCGCCATACCCGCGACATGCGTCATCATCAGCATGCCAATGACGAAGGTCATCTCTGCGGCACCAAGCCGCGCCGGTTGGGACGAAGGATGCGACATGCTGCCTGACGCTGCGGGTTCGGCCAGAGGCTACACGTTCCGGCGACCAATTCCCATCTCCGGTTGCAGTCTTATCGCGGCAACTCACCAATTGCCACCCCAAGCTGCGGGACCACGCACATGACGGCGCGACGGATTCTCGTGTTGATTGCCGTCCTGATGGCGCTTGTGCTGCCCGCGGCCGCGCAAACCGCGGCGACGATCACATCCCCGCCAGCAGCTTCGTCTTCGCCGGCGGCAGCGGTGGCACCAATCAGCCCAACGGATATTGAACGTGTTCTGGCCATGCTGCGCGACGATGCGAAGCGCCAGGAATTCGTCGGCACGCTGGAAGCGCTGCTGCGCGCCGGCGGTGCGGCGCCCGAAGCCCCGCCCGACCTGCCGCTGCCGCTGGCGCCCAACAGCCTGGGCGCGCAGGTGCTGCTGGGCCTGTCCGACCGGCTGGAGCAGCTTTCCGATGGCATCTTCTCCGCCGGCCGCGCCTTCAACGACTGGTCGGGCGCAATCGCCTGGTTCGAACGCGTGGTGGAAAGTCCGTGGCTGCGCGAAAAGGCCCTGGACGCGCTGCTGCTGGTGGCGCTGCTGGTGGTGGTGGGGCTGGCGGGCGAGTGGGCGGTGCGGCGGTCGCTGGCACCGCTGCGCCGCAGGCTGGGCGATGCGTCCGGCAAGGGGATCATCGCCAAGACCTTCCGCAGCCTGGCGCGCTTCCTGCTGGACCTGGCGCCGGTGGTCGCGTTCGTGATCACCACGTACAGCCTGATCGCAATCGCCGCACCACAGTTGACCACCAGGCTGATCCTGCTGTCGGTCAACAACGCGTGGGTGATCGTTTCGGTGGTCATGTGCGCCGCGCGCCTGCTGCTGGCGCCCAGCGCCCCTGCCCTGCGCATGATCCCGCTGAACGACGAAACCGCCGCCTACCTGGTGGTGTGGCTGCGCCGCATCACGCTGGTGGCCGTGTTCGGCTATGTCGCCGCCGAAGCCGGCCTGGTGCTGGGCATGGACGACACCGCGCATGCCTTCGTGCTGAAGCTGGTGTGGCTGATCGTCGCCGTCTTCATGATCCTGGTGATCGCGCAGAACCGCGGCAACGTGGGCGATGCGATCCGCGCGCCCGAAGGTGCCCGCGGCCTGTGGGCTGGCGCGCGCAACCGCGTGGCCGATATCTGGCATGTCGTGGCAATCCTGTACATCGTCGCCAGTTGGCTGGTGCTGGCCATGGGCATACCGGACGGCTTCACCCGCATGCTGCGCGTGAGTGTCGCCACCTTCGTGATCCTGGGCGTGGCCAAGGGGATCGAGGGTGCCCTGAAGCGCGGCATGGACCGCGCCTTCCGCGTCGCCGATGACCTGACCGCGCGCAACCCCGGCCTGGAAGCGCGCGTCAACCGCTACGTGCCGGTGCTGCGCGGCCTTGCGATCGGCCTGCTGTGGTTCGCCGCCACCCTGCTGCTGTTCGAGGCCTGGGGCATCGACGCCTTCGGCTGGTTCCGCGGCGGCGGCCTGGGTTCACGCCTGGTCTCGGCCGCGATCTCGATCGGCTTCACGGTCACCCTGGCGCTGGTGATCTGGGAAAGCATCAACGCCGCGATCGAGCGCCACCTGGCGAAGCTTTCGCGTGACGCCCAGCTGGCGCGCAGCGCCCGCGTGCGCACGCTGATGCCGATGCTGCGCACCTTCATGCTGATCGCCATCATCGTCATCACGGCGCTGACCATCCTGAGCGAGATCGGGCTGAACGTGGCGCCGCTGCTGGCTGGCGCTGGCGTGATCGGCATCGCCGTCGGCTTCGGCAGCCAGCGCCTGGTGCAGGACGTGATCACCGGCGCCTTCCTGCTGTTCGAGGATGCGATCGCGGTCGGCGACGTGGTGTCGCTGGGCGGTCAGTCAGGCGTGGTCGAGGCGCTGTCGATCCGATCGATCAAGCTGCGCGCACTGGATGGCAGCGTGCACCTGATCCCGTTCAGCGGCGTCACCACCGTCACCAACATGACGCGCGACTACGGCTTCGCCGTGTTCGACATCAGCGTCGGCTACGGCGAGGACACCGATCGGGTTGTCGCCGTGCTGAAGGAGATCGGCCAGGCCATGCGCGAGGAAGACAAATGGAGCGCCGTGATCCGCGAGCCGCTGGACGTGATGGGCGTGGAGAAGCTGGCCGACAGTGGCGTTACCATCCGTGCCCGCTTCAAGACCGATCCCGGCCAGCGCTGGGCGGTCAACCGGGAATTCCTGCGCCGCGTGAAGCAGCGCTTCGATGCGCTCGGCATCGAGATCCCATATCCGCACCAGAAGATCGTGGTGCAGGGCGAGGCCGCCGCCGACCCGCGCGTGGCCGCCGCCGCGGCACAGGCGGCCGCGACATAGCAGCATCTTTCAGTCCCCCGCCTCCTTGGGCGGAAACCGCCGCAGCAGGTGCAGCATGATCGCCAGCGCCGGCAACGCCGCCACGGTGGTCAGCAGGAAGAATCGCGGCCATCCCAGGCTGCTCGCCAGCCAGCCGCTCGACGCACCCAGCGTGCGCAGCGGCAATGCCGCCAGCGAGCTCAGCAGCGCATACTGCGTGGCGGTGAAGGCCACGTCGGTCAGGCCCGACAGGTAGGACAGGAAGGCAGCGTCGGCCAGGCCATCGGTGAAGTTCTCGATGCCGACCTGGGCGAAGAGCATGGGCATGTCGTGGCCCGCGCGCGCCAACGCCACATACATCAGGTTCGACAGCATCTGGCCAAGCCCGGTCAGCACCAGCGACCTGCCCACCCCGATGCCGGCCACCAGCGCGCCGCCCGCCGCCGCACCGGCCAGCGTGGCGAACAGCCCGAACACGCCCGACACGGTCGCCACCTCGGTGCGGGCGAAACCCAGCGCCCGGTAGAACGGCGCGGTCATGATGCCGGCCAGCGCCTCGCCCAGCTTGAACAGGCCGACGAACAGCAGGATCCACAGCCAGCCCGGGCGCTGGACGAAATTGCCCAGCGGGCCCAGCACCGCTTCGCGCAGCGCCTGGGCAAGGCCGGCGGTGCGGCGTGGCGGCGGCGGCGCCTCGGCGCTGGCCAGCGCGCCGGCGATGCCGAACAGCGGCAGGGCGGCCATCAGGCTGAGTGCCGCGCGCCAGCCGAACAGCTCCACCAGCCACAGCGCGCCGGCGCTGGCCGCCAGCAGCGCCAGGCGATAGCCCCAGACAAAGGCGGCCAGCCCTGCGCCCTGCTTCTCCATGGGCAGGGTTTCGATGCGCAGCGCATCGATCAGGATGTCCTGGCTGGCCGACATGAAGGCCACCGCGACCGCGGCCATCGCGGTCGCGGCCGGGTTCACCCGCGGGTCGGTCTGCGCCAGCACCAGGATGGCTGCGATCAGCGCCAGTTGCACCGGCACCAGCCAGCCGCGCCGCCGGCCGATGGAAAGCGGCGGCGGCACCCGATCCAGCAGGGGCGCCCAGAGGAATTTCAGCGAATAGGACAGCCCGATCAGCGCGGTCATGCCGATGGTGGCGAGATCGACCCCGCTTTCGGCGAACCACTGGCGCAGCGTGAAGGCCGAAAGCGGCAGCGGCGCGCCGGCCGAGAAGCCCAGCAGCAGCAGCAGCCCGATGCGCCGGTCGGCATAGGCTGCGAAGGCGGCGGCGACTCGGGACATGCGGGCGCAGCATAGGCCCCGCAGCCGTCGTGTCATGACACCCCGGCGTTGTGCCGTGCCGCCAGCACGGTGTATGGGGTCGATCCTGGTCGTTCGATCGGGGGGATTGGGGGATGCATCGACGTGGGTTTCTGGTTGGCGCGACGGGGCTGTCGCTGGCCGGCTGCGTGGCGCCAACGGCGCTGCCGCCCGAGACGCTGGCCGGGGTGCGCCGCGTGGCGCTGGTCACGGCGTTCGATCCGAAGCTGGAGCTGACCTATACCGGCATCACCGTGTTCGAGAACCAGCAGGAGGACGTGGTGGTCGACTGGGCGCTTGACGCCCACGCCATGGCAGCGGCCAGGCGCCTGCTGGCACCGCACTACGCCCTGGTCGACCTCGACATCGATCGCGCCGCGGTGATCGAAACCCAGCGCCCGTTCGGCTTCCGCAACCGCGTCGGCGGGCTGGAGAAGCTGATGCGTGAGCGCGTGCCGGCGGGAACGGCCGACGCGGTGGTGGTGATCGCCACCACGCCGGTTCGGGCCAACGAGTATCCGATTCCAGGCGCGCGCGCCGGGCAGGAGATCTACCCCTATGGCCTGCTGTTGACTGGCCGGCTGGGCCGCGGCTTCAGCCGCTTGCCGTCGGCGTTCCTGGTGGCCTACGGGGTCTCGGTGCTGGATGGGCGCAGCTTCAAGACCCTCGCCAGCCATGCGCCGGTGCAAACCACCGCCTCGCCCCGACGCAACCTGTTCGGCGACGTGGTCGAGGCCGAAACCCCGCCGATGCAGGTGCTGGACTTTTCATGGCGGGGCGAAGGCTGGGACGCGATACCGACCCAGCACCGCGAGGCCATGCGGGCGGCGGCGCCCAGGCTGATCGACGAAAGCCTGCCCGGCGCACTCCGCCACCTGAAGCTGCTGCCCACAGGCGCGTCCTGAGCCAGGATCGCAACCCGCTCAACGCATCGCTTCCAGCTCAGCGACCGTGAACCGGGGCGTGATGTGCTGCGAGCAGTTCCAGTCGAAGCCGGCCAGGCGGATCAGCACGCCGCGCTCGATCCGGCCGCGATAGCCGGGTACGGCGAGGCGGGCCAGCATCTCGGCATCCTGGGCGATCGCCGCATGGCCAAGGATCTTCAGGCGGGCGCGCGCGGGATAGTCCATCAGGAACAGCGCGACGCGGTCGTTGCCGGCCAGGTTGCCTTCGGTGATGTGCTGGCGGTTGCCGCGGAAATCGGCAAAGCCCAGCGTGGTCGCGTCCAGCAGCTTCAGGAAGCCCGGTGGGCCGCCGCGATGCTGGATATAGGGCCAGCCATCCGCGTTGCTGGTGGCGAGGTAGAAGCTGTCGCGCGCGGCGATGAAGGCGGCTTCCTGCGGGCCGAAGGCGGCGTGGTCGGGCGGCCCCGCCTCGTGCCTGGCATAGGTGGCGCGGCTGCCATCCTGGGTCTGCAGCGCCTTCACCGCATCGGTGAAGGCGATCGCGGTGAAGGCGTGCGTCATGGCCTGCTCACGCCGCCTGGGCCAGCGGCGGCACCACCGGGAAGTCGATCGGCGTCTTCGCCGCGATGGCGAAGATGTTGGTGTAGAAATTCACCGCGACCGCGCCCAGGAGTTCCGCGAACTCGGCATCGGTCACGCCGGCCTGGCGCAGCGCCGCGACATCGACATCGCTGACCTGGCCGCGCTGGTCATTCACCAGCCGGGCAAAGCGCAGCATGGCGGCAAGCTTGGGGTCGGTGGCCCTGGCGTCGCGCGCGGCAACGATCGCCTCGTTGGAAAGTCCGACATGGCGGCTGATCGCGGTGTGGGCGCTGCGGCAATAGGCGCAGCCATTTGCCTCCGACACCGCCAGCGCCAGCGCCTCACGCGTGGCATGGTCCAGCGCGCCCTTCGACAGGCCGGCATAGAGGCCCAGGAAGCCCTCCAGCGCCGCCGGGCTGTTGCCCATCGCGCGCAGCAGGTTGGGCACGGCGCCAAGGGCTGCCTTGCCGGCGGCGAACAGCGGCGCCAGCTCGGCGGGGGCGGTGGCGGGGTCGATCGGGGCCAGGCGGGTCATGGTGCTCTCCTTGGTTTGCCCTTGGACAGGGAGCTCCATAGTTTGGGCGTTGCATCCCCCGGCAGAACGCCTCGCGCCAGCAATGGATTGGTGCGTATGCTGGAAGAATGGACCGGCTCGCCGCGCTCGAAGCCTTCGTTGCCATCGCCGATGCCGGCAGCCTGGCCGGCGCCGCGCGGCGGCTGCGCAGCTCGGCGCCGTCGGTGTCGCGCACCCTCGCCGGGCTGGAGGAGGCGTTGGGCGCCCGCCTGGTCACCCGCACCACGCGCAGCCTGAGTCTCACCGAAACCGGGCTTGCCTACCTGGCCACCGCGCGGCGCGTGCTGATGGACCTTGCCGAGGCCGACGCCGCGGCCGCCGGCACGCGGGCCGCCCCGGTGGGCCGGCTGCGCCTGACCGCGCCGCTGACCTTCGGGCGGATGCACCTGGCCCCGGTGGCGCGCGCCTTCCTGGAAGCGGCGCCGGGTGTCAGCGTGGAGATGATGCTGGCCGACCGCGTGGTGGACCTGGTGGAGGAAGGGTTCGAGCTGGCGCTGCGCATCGGCGCGCTAGCCGACAGTTCGCTGCTGGCCCGCCGCGTCGGCCAGGTGCGCCGCATGCTGCTGGCCAGCCCAGCCTACCTGGCCGCGCACGGCACGCCCGAGACGCCCTTGGCGCTGGCCGACCACCGCTTCGTCGCGTTCGGCGCCGTTGCCATGGACGACGGCTGGAGCGGGGCGCGCGTGACACCACGGCTGCACGTGAATGACGCGCCGGTGGCGATCGAGGCCGTGCTGGCCGGCGAGGGGCTGACCGTTGCCTACAGCTATGTCGTCGCTGAAGCTCTTGCGTCGGGGCGCCTGGTCGAGGTGCTGGGCGCGCACGCGCCGGCATCGGTGCCGGTGCAACTGGTCTGGCCGGCGGGCCGGCACGCGGCCGCGCGGCTGCGTGCCTTCGTGGATTTCGCAGCACCCAGGCTGGCGGCGCGGATCGGCTAGCCGCGTAGCCGCGCGATCGTGGCCGTGGTGCTGTTGCCGGGCAGCAGCTCGGCCAGCATCACGCGGCCGCCGAAACCCTCCACCAGCGCGCGGCCCACCACCTGGTCCAGCGTGTAGTCGGCGCCCTTGACCAGCAGGTCGGGCCGCAGCAGCTGCAGCAAAGTCTCGGGCGTGTCCTCGTCGAACACGGTCACGGCATCCACCGCGGCCAGGCTGGACAGCACGGCAGCGCGCGCGGCTTCGTTCTGCACCGGGCGGGTGGGACCCTTCAGGCGCGCCACGCTGGCGTCGCTGTTCAGCCCCACCACCAGCCGGTCGCAGGCGGCGCGCGCCTGCGCCAGCAGGTGTACATGGCCGGGGTGCAGCAGGTCGAAGCAGCCATTGGTGAAGCCCACCTTGAAGCCGCGCCGGCGCCAGCGCTCCACCACCTCGGCGGCGGCGTCGCGGGTCATCACCTTGCGCAGGGAAGCGGTGGCGGGGGCGACGGTTTCCAGCAGTTCCTCGGGCCGCGCCACAGCGGTGCCGATCTTGCCCACCACGATGCCGGCGGCCAGGTTGGCCAGCCGGGCCGCCACCGGCAAAGCGAGGCCCGACGCCAGGCCCGCGGCCAGCGTGGCCAGCACCGTATCGCCGGCGCCGGACACGTCGAACACTTCCGGCGCCTCGGCCGGGAAATGCCGCACCTCGGCGCCGCCATTCCACACCAGCGTCATGCCGTCCTCGCTGCGCGTGGTCAGCACGGCGCCGAAGCCATGCGCCGCGATCAGCGCGCGCGAGGCGGCAACGATCCCGTCCTCGGTGTCGCATTGCATGCCGCTGCCCTCGGCCAGTTCGCGGCGGTTGGGCGTGATCAGGTCGGCCCCGGCATAGCGCGACCAGTCGGGCCCCTTGGGATCGACCAGCACGCGCCGCCCGGCATCCTTGGCAGCGGCGATCAGGCGCGCGGCGGTGTCACCCCCGAACACGCCCTTGCGGTAGTCGGACAGCACGGTCAGCGCGGTGGCGCGCACCGCATCGGCGCCGATCCGCACCAGGCGGTCGGCGAGCTTCGGGTGGATCGGGTCAGGCTGCTCGCGGTCGGCGCGCAGCAATTGCTGGCCGGCGGCGATGTAGCGGGTCTTCATCGTGGTGATGCGCCCGCCCTGCACCAGCAGCCAGGGTTCCACCCCGGGCTGGCCGCCGACCAGGGCGGTGAGGTCGCTGCCCGCGACGTCGTCGCCGACCACGGACACGAAGGCCGCGGCGGCGCCCATGGCGACCAGGTTGCGCACCACATTGCCGGCACCACCCGGCATGGTCGCCTCGCGCTCGATCGCGATCACGGGGATGGGGGCTTCGGGGCTGATGCGCTCGACCGTGCCATAGACATAGCGGTCGAGCATGACGTCGCCGATCACCAGCACGCTGGCCCGCTTCAGGCCGCGCACCGCGGCCGCCAGGTCGCCATCGTCCGGCGCGCCGGACCGCGGCGGCTGATCGGGTGATGCGGGCGAGCCCGGGGGCGGTAAGGTGTCCATGCCTGTCATCATGCCGTAGCGCAGGCCGGGGGGGCGGGGCAAGGAAAGGCTGCTGCGCCGCAATACACCAGCAACGTTGGCGTCCTATTGTTCCGCCGTGGGATAGCCGCCTGCCTGCGATGGAACGCCCCATGTCACGCACGCCGACCGCCATGCGCCAGGTGCCGCGCGCCGATGCGCCGCGCTTCGGCCGCAACATCATCGTCGACCCCTGGAACGTCGCCGCCAACCTGCGTGCCGAGTACGAGGACCAGGTGCGCGCCATCCTGAGCGTGGACCTGCTGAACGCGTCGCGCGCCGGCCGCGTGGTGATCGAGGCGATCTGGCGCATCCAGGGCCGCTTCATGCGCATCCAGCCCTGGATGGCGCGCGAAACCAATGCCGAGGCGGTGCCGCTGCACGAGCCGGACAGTTTTGCGCCCGGGGCCGAGCTGCTGAGTTTTCCGCGCGGCACGCACCGCGCCGGGCCACCCCGGTTCGGCAGCGGCGTGGGCACCAGTACGGTGGTGCGCTTCACGCCGGCGATGTTCGCCATGGGCGCAGGCGGCTTGCGCCGCATCAGCTCGGGCGACGACCAGCGCGCGGTGCTACTGCACGAAATGGCGCACGGCCTGCGCCAGATGCGCGGGCGCGAGCGCGGCCGCGCCATGCCGGGCGGCCTGGATAACGAGGAGGAGTTCTTCGCCATCCTGGTCGCCAACATCTTCGCCAGCGAGAAGGGGCTGGCGCTGCGGCGCGATCACCAAAGCGGCGTGCTGACCAACCCGGCCGCCTGGCTGGTGGGCCTGCATCTTTCGCGCATCCGGGCCATGCGGCAGGACCTGCCGGATGTCTGCGCGGCGCTGGCCGGCATCGGCACGCCGTTCAACCCGTTCCGCGACGCGGCCGCATAGCGCGGCGGTCGCACGCGCCGGCGATTTTTCGCGCGAATGGCGCCTATCGCGGGCGGCCTCGGATCACGTAGAATTCTATCTGGCCGTGGGGGCCGCCGCACCGAACGAAGGACCCCCCGCCATGACCGGCGCCCTGGAAGACGTGACCCGCCACATCACCGCGCTGGGCGGCACCAGCACGCGCGCGCGCGAGCTCACGCTCGACCAGGCGTGGGCGCTGGTGGAGACATATGGCAACGACGGCACGTTGCCGCGGCTGTCATTTCCCAAGCAGCGCGATCGCAAGGCGTTCCTGAACAGCCACCAGATCGACACGGTGGACTACGTGAAGGTGCTGGACTTCAACAATGACGGGAAGATCACGAAGTCATCGAGGGACCCGATCGCGGCGCAGAATGTGGGTCCGGGGCTGGACGTGCGCTTCATCGTGCTGCTGGTGCGCATCACGCGCTTGCTGCGCAAGCGCTTCGGCGCGTCGCAGATTTTCCACCTGGGATTCCAAAGTGCCCATCGCGACGCGCATGGCGACGGGCGGGCGCTGGACTTCGTGGGTGCGGCGGGATCGTTCGAAGGCACCGCCTATACGATGAACGTCTTCAGCCACTGGAAGCTGCAGCCGGTGGAAATGCCGGTGGCGTTCGGCCCGCACAAGAAGGGCGACAGGCTGGCCGACTGGCCGACGACCTTCCATGACACCAACTACCGGCTCGACGTCCTGAACAACCAGCACCTGGAGGTGAAGCCGTGGTTCACGCTGGGCGCCAATGAACTGACCCTGGCGGAGCAGCTGTTCGCCGCCGTCTATGACCTGGCGGCGGCCGAGGGCCGCGACGTCGGCGACGGCACGGGACCCACGGTGATCGGCAAGGACAGCCGGGAGATCCTGCATCCCGACTACTTCAAGGTTTCGATCGAGCCGGCGATGGACGGGCGCAACGACCACTTCCAGCACATCCATCTGCAGCTTGGCACGCGCAGCGACCCGATGGTGTCGGCGCAGCGCTGGCTCAGGCCGGTGAAGCTGCCGGGGCGCTGAGCGTGCCGGTCGGTCCCACGGCGGGTCGAGGTGGCGCGCGGGGTCCATGGCGGCGTGCAGGATGCGCAGGATCACGACGGTGCGCGGCGCGGCCAGCACGAACACGATGCGGTGGCTGCCCGCAACGACGGCACGATGCGACGAAGGCAGCCCCATCACCGACCGTCCGCGGTGAACGAACGGTTCGGCAAGGCCTCGGATCGCCTTGATGAGACGGTCATTGTACCGGTCCGCCTGGGCCGCACCAAAGTGCGTGGTTGTCCAGACGCCGATTGCGTCAAAGTCTGCCTGAGCGCTCTCGGTCAGCCTGATACGCCACGACGGGCGCAGCGTCATGCGGCGCGGCGGCGCGGTCGGGTTGCAAGGCGGTTTCGCAGGAAGCGTTCCAGCGCCGCCGGGTTGTCGAACTCGACATACCGCCCCGCGGCGGCGTCGTTTTCGCCGACCTTGATGGCCTGGCGGAGCAGGCGCAGCTTGCGGCGATACTCCGCCTCATTGGCCTCGACCAGCCGCAAGCCATCGCGCAGCACCTCGCTGGCGTTCTGGTAGCGGCCGGACTTCACCAGCTTCGCGATGAACTGCTCGTGGCGGGCGGTCAGCACGACGTTGCGGGTGGGCATCGCTGGGGTACCTCCTGGCCCATTGGCATATCATGCCAATGGATCCCACGTCATCCCGCCAGCGCGTGCGTGAGGTCGGCGATCAGGTCGTCCGCGTCCTCGATGCCGATCGACACGCGGATGGTGGCCTGGGTCAGGCCGATCTTCTCCCGCACGGCTTCGGGTACGCCGGAATGCGTGGTGCTGGCGGGATGGCAGGCGAGCGATTCCGTGCCGCCCAGCGATACCGCCAGCTTGAACACCGAAAGCCGGTTCAGCACCGCGAAGGCTTCGGGCTGGGCGCCCCCCGCTTCACGGCATGCCACGTCGAAGCTGAAGGTGCTGCCGCCGGCGCTGGCCTGCGCCGCGTGCACATCGGCCGCCCGGCCGGCCGGCAGCGCGGCCAGGTCGTGCACGCGTGCCACCCGATCATGCGCGCGCAGGAAGGCCGCCACGCGCACGGCATTCGCGGTCGCGGCCTTCATGCGCAGGCTGAGCGTTTCCAGCGATCGGCCCAGCATCCAGCAGCTGTGCGGGTCGAGCTGCGTGCCGATCGCGCCCCGCATCGCGCGCACCGGCTTCATCGCGGCCCGCGAACCCAGCGCCGCGCCGGCCACCAGGTCGCTGTGGCCGCCCACGTATTTCGTGAGCGAGTAAAGGCTCACATCCGCGCCATGCTCCAGCGGATGCTGGAACACCGGGCCCAGCAGCGTGTTGTCGCACAGGATCACGGGCCTGAGTGGTGCGGCCACGGCATCGACCACGCGGCGCACCAGCGCCAGATCGACCAGCGTGTTCAGCGGGTTCGACGGCGTTTCCACCAGCACCACCGCCAGCCGGCCCTTCGCCATGGCGGCCTGGGCGGCGGCACGGATCGCGGCCTCGTCCAGCCCGCCAGAAAACCCGTGCGAGGCAATGCCCCACGGCGCCAGCGTGCGCGCCAGCAGGGTTTCCGTGCCGCCATACAGCGGCTGGCTGTGCAGCACGCAGTCGCCGGGCCGGGCATAGGCGAACAGCGTGGTGGCGATCGCCGCCATGCCGCTGGCGAACAGCACGCCCGCTTCGGCGCCCTCGAACACCGCCAGCCGGTCCTCGACGATCTCGCTGTTCGGGTGGTTGAAGCGGGAATAGACTAGGCCCGCATCCTCGCCCGCCGGCACGTCCTTGCGGCCCGAGACGTAGTCGAAGAAATCGCGGCCGTGCTCGGCCGACTTGAACACGAAGGTGCTGGTCAGAAAGACCGGCGGCTTGACCGCGCCCTCGCTCAGCGCCGGGTCGTAGCCGTAGCCCAGCATCATGGTTTCCGGCGCAAGTGTCCGGTTGCCCACGGTGGTCCTGCGGTAGCGCGAAACCGGCATCAGCCGATCGCCTCGATCGCCTCGCCGCCGGGCGGGCCGTAGAAGATCACCCAGGTGGCGAAGTCGTCCGAGAATTCCTCGAACCGGTGTTCCACGCCGGCGGCGACGAACAGCGCGTCGCCGGGGCCGAAGGCGAACTTCGCGCCGGCGCGGGAGAAGATGCCGCGGCCCGACGCGACGATGTACAGCTCGTCCTGCGCGTGCGGCACCTGCGGATCGGGATTGGGCGGCTTGTACCAGCGCAGGTTCATGCTGCCATGCGCGAAGATCTTCGCGCTGATGCGGCCCTTTTCGTTCGGCGCCAGGCTTGCCTGTGCGACGCGGAACAGGGCGGGGGCAAGGGTGGTGGTTTCCATGGTCGTGTCTCCCTCCGCCGCAGAGCCTACAGCATCAGGGCTGTTCGTTCACGGCGGTGATGTGCCAGCCATCGCGCGCGCGCAGCAGGCGGGTGATCGACTGGTTCCTGATGCTGAAATGCAGCGCCGTGCGCATCGGCACGTCCAGCGCATGCGCCACCGCCGCGCGGATCGACCCGCCATGCGCCACCACCACGATGTCCTCGCCGGCATGGGCGGCGGCAAGCCGGTCCAGCGCGCTGCCCACGCGCAGCTTCATGCTGTCGCTGCTTTCGCCATTGGGCGGCGTTTCCTCGGCCGCGACGATCCAGAACGGGTGCGCAGGCTGGCTCAGTCTTGCCGGCAGCTCGTCGTGCGGCGTGCCCTGCCAGTCGCCGAAATTCTGCTCGATGAAGGCGGGCTCGATGGCAAGCGCCGCCGCCGGATAGCCGCAGGCAAACACCGCCTCGGCGGTGGCGCGGGTGCGCGACAGGGGCGTCACATACCAGCGTGCCGGGCGCGGCAGGCGCGCGGCCAGGCGGGCGGAGGTCGCGGTGCACACGGGCGCCACCGGCACGTCGGTGGCGCCGTAGCAATACACCAGGTGCTCGGCCGCCACCGGCGCATGCCGGATGAAGTGGAAGGTGGTCACGCACACTACTCCCCGATGTTTAGCAGCAACCCCCGCCGCCGCGCCACGCCGAAGATGGCCACGAACAGGGCGGCCGCCAGCGCCAGATACAGCGCATTCAGCCCAGCCGCCCAGGCCAGGTGCGCCGCTGGGAGTGCGCCCCCACCCAGCACCGCGCGCATGCCTTCGAAGACATGCGTGGTCGGCAGCGAAAGCGCCACCGGCAGCAGCCATTCGGGCAGCACGGACACCGGATAGAACACGGCCGACAGCGGCGCCAGGCCGAACAGCACGCTCCAGGCCAGCGTTTCCGCGCCGGCGCCGTGGCGCAGGATCATGGCGGTCACGCCCAGCGCCACCACCCAGCCGAACGCCATCAGGTTGACCAGGAACGGCAGCAGCGAAACGCCCAGGCTGGTGATGTCGAAGGCGTACAGCAACCAGGCCAGCACCGCGGCGGTGCCCACGCCCACCACCGCGCGCAGCACGCTCATTACCATCAGGCTGGCCACCAACTCCCAGGGCCGGATCGGCGAGACGAACAGGTTGCCCAGGTTGCGGCTCCAGACCTCCTCCAGGAAGGCGATGGCAAATCCCATCTGGCTGCGCAGGCAGGTTTCCCACAGCAGGACCGCGCCGATCAGCGCACCGGCGGCGATCGCAGCGGTGCCGTGGTAGCCGCGCATGTACTGCGTGACGAAGCCCCAAATCACCATCTGCAGCACCGGCCAGTACATCAGCTCCAGCAGCCGCGGCCAGGATCCGCGGTACAGGCACAGGTGGCGGTACACCATGGCCCAGATGCGCTCGATGCTGCTCATTGCGCCGCCATCCTTGCGCCGTGGCCGGTGCCGCGCGCGATGTCCAGGAACACTTCCTCCAGGTTGTCACGGCCGTATTTCGCGATCAGCGCAGCGGGCGCGCCGCGATCCACGATCTGCCCTTGCTTCATCATCAGCACCTGGCTGCACAGCCGCTCGACCTCGGCCATGTTGTGGCTGGCGAGAAGAATACTGGCGCCGGTGGCGGCCCGGTAGCGCTCCAGCCAGCTGCGCAGCACATCGGCCGTGTCGGGATCAAGCGACGCGGTCGGCTCGTCCAGCAGCAGCAGGCGCGGGCGGTTCAGCAGCGCCTTGGCCAGCGCCACGCGGGTTTTCTGCCCGGCGGAGAGTTCTCCCGCCTTGCGGTCCAGCAGCGTTTCAAGATCGAAGTTTTCCGCGGTCTCGCGGATGCGCTGATCCAGGCCCCGTACGCCGTACAGATGGCCATAGAGGCGGAAATTCTGGCGCACCGTCAGCCGATGCGGCAGCGACACGTAGGGCGACGAGAAGTTCATTTCGGCCAGCGCGCGGAACCGGTCGGTCGCCATGTCGTGGCCCAGGCAGGTGATGCGCCCGCCGCTTGGCAGCAGCAGCCCCAGCAGCATGGCGATGGTGGTGGTCTTGCCCGCGCCATTGCCGCCCAGCAGCCCCACCGTGGCGCCCGCCGGCACGGTGAAGTCGATGCCCTGCACCGCGCGCACATCGCCGTAGGACTTGCTCAAGCGTTCGACGATCACGGCGTCCATGCGCGGGCGATTCGCACGGCTTGGCGCACCCGGCAAGTGACGACGCCTTGACCGGCTGCTAGATCGCGAATCGTGCTGTTCGACCGTACCACCCAGGCATCCCTGCCGGACGACACGCGCGTCTATGCGGTGGGCGACCCGCATGGCTGCGCTGTGCAGCTGGACGCGCTGCATGCGCTGATCGCCGCCGATTGCCTACGCGCCCGCGAAAGCCGCAAGGTCATCATCTATCTGGGCGATTACCTGGATCGCGGCCCCGACAGTTCTGGCGTGATCGAGCGCCTGCTGGGCCCCGTGCCTGGTGGCCTTGAGCGCCTGTTCCTGAAGGGCAACCACGAAGCGATGGCGCTGGCCGCGCTCAGCCCCTTCACCACGACCGAGGTGGTGGAGTTCTGGCTGGACAATGGCGGTGCCGCAACGCTGGCCAGCTACGGCACCGATGCCGAGGCGCCGCAGGGCAGCTGGATGGCCGCCGTGCCGCCCGCGCACCTGGCCTTCCTGCGCGGCCTGCGCAGCGCCTGGTCGTGTGGCGGCTACCTGTTCGTGCATGCCGGCATTCGCCCCGGGGTGCTGCCCGAGGCGCAGGACGAGGAAGACCTGATCTGGATCCGCGAACCCTTCCTGTCCTGGCGCAGCGAGGCTGATCCGCCCGGCGTGGTGGTGCATGGCCATACGCCCGCGCGCGCGCCGGAGGTGCTGCGGCATCGCATCGGCGTCGACACCGGCGCGGTGTTCGGCGGCAAGCTGACCGCGGCGGTGCTGTGGGCGAACAAGGTGCGCTTCCTGCAGGCTTGAACCGCCCCCCCTCCCGCGCAGGTAGAATCGGCGCGCCACAATACAGGCACCATGCAGCCCGATTGCCGCGCCGAGTCGCGGCCATGGTAGAACTCCATTGCGAATCGGCGCCGAGTCGCAGCAGCGGCGCAGGGTTCGCCAGGAGGACCGCGATGACCCGCATCAGCCGCCGCGCCTTGCTTGCCAGCGCCGCCACCCTGGCGCTGGCACCCAGCCTTGCCCGCGCGCAGGCCGACCAGCAGCACATGGTCGACCAGGCAACGCTGACCGTGAACGAGATCTTCGGCGATTCCAACTTCGCCGATGCGCGCGACATCATCAAGCGCGCCCGCGCGGTGATGATCCTGCCGCGGCTGTTCCGCGCCGGCTTCATCATCGGCGGCGAAGGCGGCGGCGGCGTGCTGCTGGGCCGCGATGGCGGTGGCAGCTGGACCAGCCCCGCCTTCTACGGCACCGGCAGCGGCAGCGTGGGCCTGCAGATCGGCATCCAGGACGCGCAGGTCATCATGATGATCATGAACGACAAGGCGCTGAACGCGATCCTGGACAGCCAGTTCAAGTTCGGCGCGGATGCCTCGATCGCGATCGCCACGATCGGCGCGGGCATTTCCGGCAGCACCACCGCGGCGCTGCGGGCCGACATCGTGGCGATCAGCAAGACCCGCGGCCTGTTCGCGGGCGCGGCGCTGGAAGGCACGATCATGGCCAGCCGCAGTGAGTGGAACAAGCTGTACTACGGCCGCGAAGCCAGCGCGCGGCAGATCGTGGTGGCGGCCGAGCTGCACAACCCGGCCGCCGATGGGCTGCGCGGCGCGCTGATGCGGGCCGCCCAGCCGGCGAGCTGACCAGCCGACGCACCGAAGCGCCCTCACGCCTCTGTCCCTCTCCCATTGCAGGGGAGAGGGAATCGCGGCCCCGGCACCCGACGCGGCTGGCACGCTCTGTCGGGTGCATCAACAGGGTCCCCTCTCCCCTGCAATGGGAGAGGGACAGGGTGAGGGCCTGAACCGCCTCCCCCACACCCCCTACACCCCCAGCGGCAGCCCCACATAGTTTTCCGCGATCGTGGTCATGCCGGCCACGCTGCTGGTGACGTAGTCCAGCTCGGCCAGCTGCCGGCGGCGGTCAAACCCGTTGTCGTCGGCGAAGCGGTGCAGCAGCGCCGTCATCCACCAGGAAAACCGCTGCACCTTCCACACCCGGTCCAGGCAGGTGGCGGAATAGGCGTCGATGCCGCGCCTGTCGCCATGCCGCAGCCAGGCGGCCAGCGCGCGCGCCAGCACGGCCACGTCGGCCACCGCCAGGTTCATGCCCTTGGCCCCGGTGGGCGGCACGATATGCGCGGCATCGCCGGCCAGGAACAGGCTGCCGAAGCGCATCGGCTCGGCCACGAAGCTGCGCATGGCGGTGATGCCCTTCTGCAGCACCGGGCCTTCCGGCAGCGAAGCGCCGTCGGCCCGCAGCCTGGTATGCAGCGCCTGCCAGATGCGCGCATCGGGCCAGGCGCCCACCGTGTCGTGCGGGTCGCACTGCACGTAAAGCCGCGTGATCTCCGGGCTGCGCATGCTGGCCAGCGCGAAGCCCTCGTCGTGGCGCGCATAGATCAGCTCGTGCGACGCAGGGCGCGAGCGCGCCAGGATGCCAAGCCAGGCGAAGGGATAGGTGCGGTCGTACAGCGTGATTGCGCCCGCCGGCACGCGCGCGCGGCATACGCCGTGGAAGCCGTCGCAGCCGGCGATCGCATCGCATTCCAGCGTGTGCTCGCCCTCCGCGTCGCGCCAGGTCAGGGTGGGATGCCTGCTGTCGTAGCCGTGCGGTTCCACGTCGGCGGCCTCGAACACGATGCGGCCGCCTGCGGCCAGGCGGGCGGCGATCAGGTCCTTCACCACCTCGTGCTGGCCGTACACCGTCACGCACTTGCCGCCCGTCAGGCCGGCCAGGTCGATGCGCCGGCTTTCGCCCTCGAAGCGGAAGCAGAAGCCCTGATGCGTCAGCCCCTCGCGGTCCAGCCGTGCCGCCAGGCCGGCGTCGCGCAGCAGCGCCACGGTGCCGTGTTCCAGCACGCCGGCGCGGATGCGCGCTTCCAGATAGGCGCGGCCGTGGCGTTCCAGCACCACGCTGTCGATGCCGGCGCGGGCGAGCAGATGGCTCAGCAGCAGCCCGGCGGGCCCCGCGCCGACAATCCCCACCTGCGTGCGCTCGGCCATGCTTTCCCCTCGATCTGCCCCGGGCTAGGGTCAGTACAATGGACACCGACGCGCCGTTCTGGAAGCGGAAGCCGCTGGGCGCGATGACCGCGGCCGAGTGGGAATCGCTGTGCGACGGGTGCGGCCGCTGCTGCCTGCACAAGATCCGCTGGCACAACGAGGATGGCACCGGCGCGCTGGACCACACCAACGTCGCCTGCAAGCTCTTGGATACCCACACCTGCCGCTGCACCGACTACCAGAACCGCCACGCCACCGTGCCCGATTGCACCAGGCTTTCCGCCCGGAACGTGCCGATGCTCGATTGGCTGCCGCCGAGCTGCGCCTATCGCCGCCTGGCCGAGGGCAAGGATCTGCAGTGGTGGCACCACCTGGTGTGCGGCGACCGGTCCATGGTGCACCGGATCGGTGCCAGCGTGCAGGGCCGTGCCGTGCCGGAACGCAAGGCCGGGCCGCTGCAGCACCACATCGTCGAGTGGCCGGGCAAGCCCGTGCTGACCCGCAAGCCGAAGGAGAACCACCCATGATGAAGAACGCGCTGTATGGCGGCATCAACGCCGCGGTGCTGACGCCGATGCATGCCGACCTCAGTCCCGATCACGCGCGCATGGCGGCGCACTGCAAGTGGCTGCTGGCCAATGGCTGCAATGGCCTGGGCATCCTGGGCACCACCGGCGAGGCCACCAGCTTCTCGGTGGCCGAGCGGCGCGGGATCATGGAGGCGATGGTGGCCGCCGGCGTGCCGGCCGCGCGCATGATGCCGGGGGCCGGCTGCGCCGCGCTGACCGACAGCGTGGAGCTTGTGAAGGCTGCCGCCGCGCTGGGCTGCACCGGGGCGCTGGTGCTGCCGCCATTCTACTACAAGGGCGTTTCGGATGACGGCCTGTTCGCCTGGTTCAGCGAGGTGATTCAGCGCACCGGCGGCAGCACCAAGGTCTATCTGTATCACTTCCCGCAGCAATCCGCCCTGCCGTTCAGCCACGACCTGATCGGCCGCCTGCTGAAGGCCTATCCGGGCACGATCAAGGGCGTGAAGGATTCCTCCGGCAGCTTCGAGAACATGCAGAAGATGTGCGCGCTGTTCGCCAAGGACGGGTTCGAGGTCTATTCCGGCGCCGACGACCTGCTGACCAAGGTGCTTGCCGAGGGCGGCGCGGGCTGCATCACCGCAGCGGCCAACGTGAACAGTTCTGTCGGGCGCCTGGTGTACGCGAATTTCGGCAATCCGGAAGGTGCGCGCGCGCAGGAGAAGCTTTCCGCCACGCGCCACGCCATCACCACCGCGCCGCTGATCGGCGGGCTGAAGGCGCTGATGGCGCGGCACACGGGCGACAAGGCGTGGCTGAACATCCGCCCGCCGCACACGCCGATCACCGACGCGCAGGCGAAGGCATTGTTCGACGCCTTCGACGCGACGGGCGTGAGCCTGGCGGCGGCCTGACCGCCGCCAGGCGTCACGGCGCCAGATCGACCCGCGCCAGGTCCACGAACCAGGATTGCGGCGACACGAAGTTCATGACCCGCCGTGTCATGGCGCGCGGATTGAGGTCGTGCACGATCCACAGCCAGGGCGGGTTATCGACCAACCTTTCGTGCGCCTTGGCGATCGCGGCGTTGATCGTGGCCTGGTCGCGCTCGTTCTCGATGCTGCTCAGCAGCCGGTCGAACTCGGGATCGCTCCAGTGGCCCATGTTCGATCCGCGCGGCGTGAAGTTGCTGGTCAGGAACCAGCGCGCCATCTGCGAGATGTCGGAGCTGACCAGGCTGTTGTTCGATCCGTCCAGCCCCTGCCATTCGCGCGCGGTGGTGGGGTCGGCGCGCAGCAGGCCCAGCAGGATGCCCCATTCCGCCACCTCGAAGCTGACCTCGACGCCGCAATGCTGCTTCAGCGACTGCTGCAGGAACTCGTTCATCGGCAGCGGCACCATCTGGCCCGAGCCCGAGGTGCTGATGGCGATCTTTATGCGCAAGGGGCGCTGGGCGGTATAGCCGGCCTCGGCCAGCAGGGCGCGGCCCTTGGCGGGATCAAGCGTGTAGCGGTTCACCGGGTTGCCGAACAGCGGATCGCCCGGCTTGAAGAAGCCGACGCTGGGTTCGGCGGTGCCGTTCAGCAGCTGCACCATGCCGGCGCGATCAACGCAGTAGTTCAGCCCCACGCGCACGCGCGGATCACGGAACGCGTCCCGCGTGGTGTTCATCACCCACGGCCACATATGCGGATAGCTGCCCGTGGTGATGCTGAAGCCGGCGCTGCGCAGGCCGGGAATGGTGTCGGGCGGCGGCACCTCGATCCAGTCCACCTGGCCGCTGCGCAGCGCCGCCAGGCGGGTGTTCGGCTCCGGCATCGGGATCAGCACGATCCGGTCCAGCCGTGCCTTGCCGGCCTGGTCCCAGTAGCCGTCCCAGCGCGCCAGCTCGACCGACTGGCGCGGCGTGAAGCGGGTGACGCGGAACGGCCCGGTGCCGGCCGGCGCCTTGGCCTGTTCCGCCCACACCCGGCCCGCCCGTTCGAACGACGCCGGCGACGTCATCAGCACATAGACCTGCAGGTACGGCCAGTAGCTGACCGCGCGCGAGGTGGTCACTTCCACCGTGGCGTCATCGAGCTTGCGGTAGCCCGCCAGCACGGGAATGCGGCCGCGCGTGATGGCGCTGCCCTGCGGGTCGAACTGCGGCGATTCCTGCCTGAAGAAGCGGTCGAAATTCCAGATCACGGCATCGGCGTTGAAGTCGGTGCCGTCGTGGAACTTCACCCCCTGGCGAAGATGGAACCGCCAGATTTTCGGGTCGGCGGCATCCTGTTCCCAGCGTTCGGCGAGGCCCGGGCGCAGGCCGGCCGGCCGTTCGGCACTGGCAAGGTCCCACAGCACCAGGCTTTCGAAGATCGGGTAGCCCAGGAAGCGCATGCCCTCGAAGCCATTGTTCGGCATGCCGGTGGTGGTGGGCACGTCGCTGGCGGTCATGGCGATGCGCAGCACTTTTTCGCGCTGCTGCGCCTGGGCGGGCGCGGCAAGCAGCAGCAGCGCCGCGCCGGCAAAGAGCCATCGCTTCATGGTCGGTCTCCCCGATGAATCCCCGTTCGCCGCGGGGGCGCTTCCCTGTGGGCAGCCTAGCGGCGACGCCGTGAGAAAGGGAAGCGCCGCCCGCTCAGCCCGCCGCCGTGATGCCCTGTTCGCGGATGATGCCGCCCCAGCGCGCCAGGTCGAGATCGTACTGGCGGCGCACCGCGGCCGCGTCCTCGAAGCCAAGGTCGGTGCCGGTGGCGGCAAAGCGTTCCTTCAGGTTGGCATCCCCGGTTGCCGCCTTCAGCGCGCGCGTGAGCCGCGCGATCACGTGGGGCGGCGTGCCGGTGGGGGCGAACATCGCTTCCCAGAACGGCACGTCGAAGCCCGGGATCGTGTCGGCGATCGGCGGCAGGTCGGGCAGCACCGGGGTACGGCTGCTGAGGCTGTGGCCCAGGCCGCGCGTGCGCCCGGCCTTCACCGGCTCGCCCGCCTCGAAGGTGGCGCTCATCATCGCCGCGATCCGCCCGCCCAGCATGTCGGTCAGCGCCGGCACGCCGCCGCGATACGGCACGTGCGTGATGTCGAGCCCGGCCAGCTTCTTGAACAGCTCGAAGCCCAGGTGGTTCACGGCGCCGATCCCGGAACTGCCGTTCGCCAACTGGCCGGGCCGCGCCTTGGCATAGGCGATGAACGACGCCACGTCGGTCACCGGCAGGTCGCGGTTCACGTGCAGCACGAAGCCGGTGCGAAACACCATGCCGATCGGGATCAGCGCTGCCATCGGGTCCTTCGGCTCCAGCGTCGGCTGCAGCGATGGGTTGATGGCCAGGCTGGTGGTGCCCATCAGCAGCGTGTAGCCATCGGGCGCTGCGCGCGCGACGGCGGCGGTGGCCACCGCGGTGCCGGCGCCGGGGCGGTTTTCCATCACCGCCGGGCGGCCCAGGTCGCGGCTGATCGCCTCGCACACCGCGCGGCTGACCGTGTCGGTCACGCCGCCGGGCGCATAGGGCAGCAGCACGGTGATGGGCTTTTCCGGCACCCAGTCCTGCGCCCGCGCAATGGCGGGGGCGGCAAGCTTGGCTCCAAGTGGGGCGGCAAGCAGCGTGCGGCGGTGCATGGTCGTTCCCTCCCGTGTCGGGGAATACTACCGTTCAGCGCGAGAACACCGCCAGCACCGCGCCGTTCGCATCCAGCAGGCGCAGCCGGCCGTCGATGATCTCGTATCGGCGCACGGCGTTCAGCGCCGCCAGGTAGCGATCCTCCTGCGGTCCGCGCGGCGGCGCGCAGGCCATGCGCGTGCTGGCCAGCGGCCCCAGCGTCAGCGTGGCGCCATCGATGCGGGCGGCGCCAGTGAAGTGGTTGCAGCCGCCGTTGCCAAAGGCGCGGCCGTCAGGCTCGACGCGCAGTGTGCTCCGCACCGCGGCATCGCCGGGCAGGCCATGAATTTCCGCGGCGATCCACTCGATGCCCGCGATGCGCTCGGCCGGCACCACCGGCGGCGGGTGCGACACGACGCGATCGGCGCAGGCGGTGACTGCCGCGACGATGGCCAGGCTGCGAAGCCCCTGCATCGTGCTACTCCGCCTTGATGTCGGCGGCGCGGATCACGCCGGCCCAGGTGGCGCTTTCCGCCGCGATCATCGCCTCGGCCTCGGCGGGCGTCATGGGTGCCAAGTCGCTGCCGGCCCGCGCCAGGCCATCCTTCAGCCGCGCATCCTCGCGCGCGGCGGCCAGCACCGCGGCGGACAGTTTCTGCACGATCGGCTCGGGCAGCGCGCGCGGTGCGACCAGGCCGTGCCAGGTGACGATCTCCAGGTCCGGCAGGCCCGCTTCGCGCGCCGTGGGCACGGCGGGCAGCTGCGGCAGGCGGGCGGGGCCGGTGCTGAACAGCGCCGCCAGCCTGCCGTCCGCGATATGGCCCTGAACGCCGGACAGCGGCGTGATGAAGGCGGCCACGCGCCCACCCAGCATGTCGGCCAGCGCCGGCGGGCTGCCGGCATAGGGAATATGCACCATGCGCGTGGACGTGCGCGCCAGGAACAGCGCCATGCCCAGATGTGCCAGGCTGCCATTGCCGACGCTGGCATAGGACAGGTCGGCGGATTTCGCCTTGGCCACGAACTCCGGCAGCGTCGTGCCCAGCCGCGCATCGACCACGAACACGAAGGGCGCGGTCATCAGGATCGCGACGGGGCGCAGATCCTTCAGCGGGTCGATGGGAAGGTTGGCCACCAGGTGCGGGCGCATGGTGAAGGGGCCGGGGAAGCAGACCCCCAGCGTGTAGCCATCGGGCCGCGCGCGGGCCACCGCCTCAAGCCCGATCATGCCGCCGGCGCCGGCGCGCGGATCGACCACGAAGGTCGCGCCCACGCGATCCTTCAGCGCCTCCGCCCAAAGGCGCGCCGTGAGATCAACCGTGCTGCCGCCGGGTGCGCAGACCACCACGCGGACGGGTTCGCGCCCCGGCCAGGGCGCGTCCTGGGCGTGCGCGGGCAGGGCGAGAAGCAGGGCAGCGGCAAGCAGCAGGCGGCGCATGGCGTTTCCCCCCAGGGCGCGTGTTCCGGCCGGCTTAGCCGGCGGGCGCGCCCTGCTCAATCCTCCGCGTAGGGATTCTCCCCCGACCCGCGGCAGTGCAGGCGTATGGGCGTGCCGGCCAGGTCGAAATCCTGGCGCAGCCCGTTCACCAGGTAGCGGCGATACTCCTCGGGCGTCATCTCGGCCCGGGTGCCGAACAGGATGAAGGTGGGGGGGCGAGCCTTCGCCTGCGTGATGTAGCGCAACTTCAGGCGGCGGCCTTCCACCAGCGGCGGCTGGTGGCGTTCCAGCATGGTTTCGAACCAACGGTTCAGGGCGCCGGTGGGCACGCGCGCGTTCCAGCGTTCGTGGGTTTTCCATACCGCCGGCATCAGTTTTTCAACGCCTGCGCCGGTCAGCGCCGACAAGGGGACCACCGAAACACCCTTCATCTGCGCCAGCGACGCGGTCAGCCGATCCGCCACGCCACGCCGCGCGGCCTCGCGGTCCTCGGCGGCATCCCATTTGTTGAGCGCGATCACGAGCGCGCGGCCTTCGCGTTCCACCAGGCGCGCGATCGTCAGGTCCTGCGCGTCCAGGCCCAGCGTGGCATCCAGCACCAGCACCACGATCTCGGCCATCTTCAAGGCCTCGATGGTGGCGGAGACGGAAAGCTTCTCCAGTCGCGCTTCGATGCGCGCTTTCCGTCGAAGTCCTGGCGTATCGACCAGCCGCACCGGCCTGTCGCCATCGAAGAAATCGACCCCCACGGCGTCGCGCGTGAGGCCGGCTTCGGGGCCGGTGATCATGCGGGACTGGCCGACCAGCCGATTCAGCAGGGTGGACTTGCCCGCGTTGGGCCGGCCGATGATGGCGAGCTGCAGCGGCCGGTCGGCCTCGTCCACCGCATCGGCCTTGGGCAGCAGCGCGGCCACCGCATCGTGCAGATCGGAAAACCCCTCGCCATGCTCGGACGAAATGCGCAGCGGCTCGCCCAGGCCGAGTTCGTAGGCCTCGTACAGCCCGCCCTCGCCGGCGCGGCCCTCGGCCTTGTTGGCCAGCAGCAGCACCGGCTTGTCCTGGCGGCGCAGCCACTGCGCGAAATGCGCATCGGCCGGCGTGATGCCGGCGCGCGCGTCGATCACGAACAGGATCAGCGCGGCATCGGCCACCGCCGCCTCGGAGCTTTGCCGCATGCGGCCGGCAAGGCTTTCCGGCGCGGCTTCCTCCAGCCCCGCGGTATCGACCAGCACCACCTGGCGCCCACCCAGCTCCGCCATGCCTTCCTTGCGGTCGCGCGTCACGCCGGGCGTGTCATCGACGATGGCCGTGCGCTTGCCGGTCAGCCGGTTGAACAGTGTGGACTTGCCGACATTCGGCCGGCCGGCGATGGCAACGACCGGCGGCGGCACGCTAGCGCAGCGCGACCAGCGTCGCGTCCTCGGTCAGGATCACGGCGGTGCCGACGGCCACGATCGGCGGGATCGCCGCGGCACCGGGCAGGCGCTGCGTGCCCAGCACCTCGCCGGTGTAGGGCGAGATCGCCAGGGCTTCCCGCCGCGACGACGCAACGATCAGCCGATCGCCGGCCAGGGCCGGGCCGGTCCAGCTGATCGGGTCGCGCTTCTTCTCCTCGTCGCGCCAGCGCGGCAGGGCGCGGACCCATTTCGCACGCCCGTCGCGCCGGCTGAAGGCGCCCAGCTCCTGGCCGGTGGTGATGGCAAAGATCCAGTCGCCGGCCAACCACGGGTTCTCGGTGCCGCCCACCTCGCGCTCCCACACGCGCCGGCCGCTGCGCAGGTCAAGCGCCACGAACAGCCCGGCCGCGGCAATGGCGATGGCACGGCCCTGCACGATGATGGGGGCGGCGCGTACGGAGGAAAGCTCGTTCAGCGGCGCCAGGCCGCCGGTCGCGGCCAGGCTCTCCACCCACAGCACGCGTCCCGTGTCGGGCCGCATCGCCGCGATCTCGCCGGAAGGGAAGGCCGCGACCACCGTGGCGCTGTCCAACGCCGGCGCAGGAATGCCCAGCAGGCCGGCCGCCCCACCGGTGCCGCGATAGGTCCAGGCGACCTCGCCGCTGTCCAGCCGGATTGCCACCAACTGCCCTTCCACCGTGGGCACGAAGGCGCGGCCATCGGCCACGCAGGGCGCACCCCGCGCCGGCGCCGGCAGCCTGCGGCGCCACACGATCGCGCCATCGGCGATCTCCATCGCCACGACCTCGGCATAGCCGTTGACCACGATCAGCCTGGTGCCCTCGACGGCCACGCCGCCGCCCAGGCCGCCGGCGCTTTCGTCCTCGGGTGCGGCATCGACACGCCAGCGCCGGCGCCCGGTGGCCAGGTCGAACGCCGAAACCCGGCTATCCGCGTCGATCGCGAACACGCTGCCCTCGGCGATCACCGGGGCGGCCAGCAGGCGCTGGCGGCGCGAGGACCCGGTGCCGATATCGGCGGTCCAGGCCACCTCCAGCCGGTCGGCCGCCTGCGGATGGCCGGGGTTGTGCGCGGCATTGCCCATGGCCTGCGGCCAGGCGGTGCGCGGCTCGGGCGGCGGCAGTGCGATCTGGTCGAGTCCTTCGTCGGCGGCCAGCACAGGCTCGGCCGCCAGGATGGCGCTGCGTTCGCCCGGCAGGCGCGGCGGGGCGCGGCCGAACCAGTCCTCCAGCGTCTCGCAGCTGGCAAGTGGCAGGCTGGCGGCGCCCAGCAGCAGCGCGCGGCGGGATTTCTTGCGCGACATCAGGTGGCCGCCCCCAGTGTCGCCAGCATGGCGCCGGCGCGTTCGCGAATGCCATTCGGTGCAGTGGTGTCGGCCGCCAGCGCGCGGAAGCCCGCCAGCGCCGTGTCGCGATTGCCCTGGCGCAGCGCCAGCAGCGCCAGCATTTCCTGGGCCGCGTGACGCCACGGGTTGTTGGGTTGCGCAAGCGGCTGCAGGCGGCCGACCAACTGCGCAGGCTCGGCACTGTCCAGCGTGGCGCCGGCGGCCAGCAGGGTTGCCAGGTCGCGATACAGCGGGTCGGCGCCGGTATCGGCCGCCACCAGGTCCCAGGCGGCGATCGCACCCTGGGTGTCGCCGGCGCGGGCCTGGCGGGCGGCCTCGGCCAGGCGTGCCAGCGTGCGCAGGCCGGCGCCGCCATCGCGCGCGGCATCGGCAAGTGCTGCCTGGGCGGCGGCGGCGTCCTGCGTGCGGGTCGCTTCCAGCAGGCGGCCCGTGGCGGCTTCCGCGGTGGTGCGCGCGTGCCAGCGCCAGGCCTGCCAGCCGCCGGTGCCGGCCACCAGTGCGACCGCCAGCGCCACCACGATCCAGCCATGGCGCGCCCACAGCTTGGCATAGCGGTCGCGCTTCAGGTCCTCCTCGATCTCGTCGAAGATGTCGGGTGCGGCCAAGTCGGTCTCCTTCCGGGCCGGGCTTGCCCGGCTGGGGCGTGATAGCGGCGGCGGCGCCATCGGGCAAACCGGGCGGGGCTGGCGGCAACGGCTTGTTTACCGGCCGCACGGCAGGGTGGGGCATGATGCAGGTGATCCGGCAATGGGCGCTGTTGGGCGCGCTGGCGATGGCGATTGGCGCCAGCCTGGCCGGCTGCGCGCTGGAACCATTTCTGGGCCCCGTCGCGGCGGTGGAGGCCGGCACCACGGCCGTGCTGGGCCGCGGCGTGATCGACAGCGTCTATTCCGCCGCCACCGGGCGCGACTGTTCGCTCGCCAATGCCGCGCGCGAAGGCCGCTATTGCGCGCGCGAGGATGCGGCCACGACCACCCGCTACTGCACGCGCAGCCTGGGCACGGTGGATTGCTGGACCGAGCCGAACCCCTATGGCCCGCAGCGCGGCGTGGCCGACGTGCCGACCCCGCCCACCCAGCAGCATCGGACGTGGCTGGGGCGGTGGTGATCACGCGGCATTGATCGAAGGCGGGTCGTTGCGGCATTGTTCCGTGCATGCACCGATGCCGCCGGCCTTCCAACGCGCTGCCTGTCGCGGTTCTCCTGTCCGGTCTCGGCGTCCACGGCCCGGCCTTCGCACAGGCGGTATCCGTGGCGGCCAACCCCTGCCCGCCGGCGGGTACGAGGGTGGAGCTCCACCAGGAGGGTGTGGCGGTGCAACCGGAGTCATGGCGCTGGCTTGTGACCTATGGCGGGCGGCAGCCGGACGGCACGTGTGTCCTGACCCGCGTGATCCAGCGGGCATGGCCTGCCGTTGGCCAGCGCGCGGGGCACGACACCGAGCAGGGCATACAGCCGGATGCCTGCCCACTGCCCACCTCGCCGGTGAGGACGCACGACATGAGCGAACAGCGGCGCGAATTCTGCCGTCAGCCCGGGCTGCCCGAGATCATCGCGATCGGCCGCTTCGTGCAACCCGCGCCCAGTAAGGCCCCGGCCTGCGGGCTCAGCGCCGAGGGTCGCCCGGCCACGGCCATGGATGCCGCCGGCGGCTGCTGGTGGCTCGACCCCGCCACGCATGGCGTCCGGCGATACGTGCCCAATGCAGGGAGCACGCCGCCGGCATCGGCGTCGCTGGCTTCGGTGCCGGTTGGCGCGCGCTGACGCACGCGGCCACCGCGGTGCCCTGACGCGGCCGGATATCGCCATCCGGGTGTGATGCGCATCACACCCGGCGGTGTATCCGGCCCGGATAATCCCGGACGTCGCCATCCGGTATTGCCCGCGCAGACGCGGCGGGGCACCACGCGGCGGCAGCTGGCTATCCATGTCCACGGCTCTTTTGTTGCGATATCATAACAAAACGGCCGCAAAAGTTGGGGGTTCACAATGCCTGCTTCGATCATCACCGTGCGGCCGCGTGCCGCGCTGTACGGCGCCGCGCTTGCCGCCCTTGGCGCCGCCGCGGCGCCGCCAGCCGCGGCCCAGGCCTGGCCGCCCGGCCTGGGCTGCGCGCGGCCCGGCACCGTGCTGGAAATGGTGCGCTACGATCCCGTCATGCACACCACCCTGGCCGACCGCCAGGCGCTTGCGTATCCGCCGCGCACCTGGCGCTACCTCGACGTGGACCGCGCCGCCGACGCGACCCAGCCGGCGATCTGCACCGTCGAACAGACCCTCGCCGCGGCGCCGTTGCCGGAGCCGAACACGCCGCCGCCGCATCCACAGCCCGGGCCCCCCACCGCCACGCAGTTGAAGCTGGAAGGCGGCATGATGGCACCGGGCGGCGCCTGGTCGGCGGTGCTGGCCGGCCTTCGCGGCATGACCGCCCCCGGCTTCGCCGAGGTGCGCTGGCCGATGGTGACCGATACCGATGCCGGCGTCGGCAACACCGCGGAGGCAGCGCGCTACACCGCGCTCGGCATCGCACCGATGCGCACCGCAATCGTCACGGCGGCCAGCCCGCCCACCATCACCGACCACGTGCTGCGCTTCGAAGGCGTGGAGCGGCTGCAGGTTCCGGCCGGCAGCTTCAACGCCGCCCGCTACAGCCGCTGCGAGGTGCAGATCCAGGGCCAGCGCGTCATATATTCGACATGGTGGATGGATACCGCCAGCGGCGCGCTGCTGCAGGCCGAGATCGGCCGCCCGGCGGTGTTGAGCGCGATGGACGGCACGCTTTGTCGCCCGATCGCGATGAGCGGCGCCTTCGCCGACGCGCCTGACATCCAGGCCTGGACCGCGACGCGGCTGACCGCGCCTGGCGCCGCGCCCGCCGTGGCGGCAACCGGCCAGCCGCGCAACCGGCTGTAGCGCCGCCCGCGCCCGTCCCTGCGCTTGCGCGCAGGGACGGGCGCGATACCGCTGCCGGCGCGCGCCATTGACCGGCCGGGAAGGCGATGTTGAGTTGCGGCATGCGCCGCTGCCTGCTCGTTCTGTCGCTGCTGCTGGCCACCGCCGCGCCCGCGCTTGCCCAGCGCGTGGCGCTGGTGGTGGGCAACGGCGCCTACCGCAATGTCGAGCGGCTGGCGAACCCGGCCAGCGATGCCCGCGCCATGGCGGCGTCGCTGCGCCGCGTGGGCTTCACCACCGACCTGGTGGTGGATGCCGACAAAGCCGAGATGGAATCCGCCATCCGCCGCTTCGCCCAGCGCGCCCGCGGCGCCGAGGCGGCTTTGTTCTTCTACGCCGGCCACGCCATCGAGGTCGGCGGCAAGAACCTGCTGGCACCGGTGTCCGCGTCGGTCCGCAGCGAACGCGACCTGGCCTTCGAGCTGATCGATCTCGACCTGCTGATGGGCGCGGCCGAGGGCCAGGCCCGCGTGCTGCTGGTGTTCCTGGATGCCTGCCGCGACAACCCGTTCCGCGCCGCGCTGGCGGGATCGTCGCGCGGTGGTGCCAGCCGCGGCCTGGCACCGCCCGCGCAAGGCACCACCGGCACGCTGGTGGCGTTTGCCACGGCACCCGGCCAGGTGGCGCTGGACGGGCGCGGTGCCAACAGCCCGTTCACCACCGCGCTGCTGCGCAACATCGACACACCTGGGCTGGAGGTGCGCAGCATGATGGGCCGCGTGCGCCAGGCGGTGCGCGTGGACACGCAGGGCAGGCAGATCCCGTGGGACAGCTCGTCGCTGGAAGGCGAGTTCTTTTTCCGCCCCGGCACGGCGGCAGCCGCGCCGCCGCCACCTGCACCGCAGCCCCCGCCCCAGCCGGCACCGCCGCAGCCGCAGGCCGCGCTGCCGCCACCGTCCAGCCGCCAGTCGCCGGCGCCACCGCCGGCCCCACCCAGTCCCGCACTGGGCGGCTTCGCCTGCCCGCGCGCCGGCACCGAGCTTGAAACCACGCGCCGCGAGCGCATCGTGTACAGCGGCGCGGACCCCGCCGACCCGCTGGTGTGCCAGGCCGACCTGGCCGGACGGTCGCTGCGCCTGATCTACAATTTCTGGCCCGCCGGTTCGGTGGATGCGCAAAGCGAGGCGCGGATCCGCGCCGGCATGGCGGCACTGTTCCCGCTGGCGGCCGGCAAGCGCAGCGAATTCGGCTATTTCGGCGGCGTCGGCCTGACCTCGGCGCAGTACAGCGAAACCTGGGCCGTCACCGGCGAGCAAATTGTCAGCCTGCCCGCCGGCCAGATGCGCGTCTGGGTGATCGAGCGGCGGGAGGAGGTGGTGACGGGCGGGGTGTTCGCCGCGCGCTGGACCTATTGGTATGCGCCCGATGCGCTGCTGTTCGTGCGCGTGGCCTATGAGCACATCAGGGGGCGCGAGCCGGCCGACCCGGCGTGGCAGGCCACGCGCCTCACCCTGCCGCCGTCCCCGCAAACAGCGCCGGCTGCCCCACGGGCGCGCCGCTGACCGCGCCATCGCGCATCACCACCTGGCCACGCACCACCGTCGCGACCGGCCAGCCCCGAACCTGCATGCCATCGAACGGCGTCCAGCCGCAGGGCGAGGCCATCTGCGATGCCGCGATGGTGCGCGCCGCCTGCATATCGACCAGCGTCAGGTCGCCATCGTAGCCGGCGGCAAGCCGGCCCTTGCGCAGCAGGCCGTACACCCGCGCGGGGCCTGCGCCCAGCAGATCGACCAGGCGCTCCAGCGTAAGCCGCCCGGCATTCACGTGATCGAGCATGACCGGCAGCAGCGTCTGCACCCCGGTCAGGCCGGCGGCCGTCTCGGGCCAGGGGCGCGCCTTCGCGGCCTTGCTGTGCGGCGCGTGGTCGGACCCGATCGTATCGACCGTGCCGTCCCGCACCGCGGCCCAGGCGGCGTCGTAGTGGCGGCGGTCGCGGATCGGCGGGTTCATCACGGCATAGGCGCCCAGCGCCTGGTATGCGTCGGGCGCCACCTGGGTCAGGTGGTTCACCAGCACCTCCACCGTGCACAGGTCGCGGTGGTCCTTCAGGTAGTCCAGCTCCGCGGCGGTCGAGACATGCAGGATGTGCGCGGGGCGATGGGTTTTCCGCGCCAGTGCGACCAGCCGGCGCGTGCCCAGGAAGGCGGTTTCCTCGTCGCGCCACTCAGCATGCCTGGCGTACGGGTCGCCTGACGCGAACAGTTTCTTCCGCGCCTGCAGCCGGTACTCGTCCTCGCTGTGGTAGCTGATGCGGCGCGCGCCGGACCGCATCACGGCTTCCAGCGACGCATCGTCCTCGACCAGCAGGTCGCCGGTGCTGGAGCCTGCGAACACCTTTATGCCGCACACATTGGCCTGGGTTTCCAGCTCGGCCAGCGTTGCGATGTTGGATTTCGTGGCGCCGACATAGAAGCCCATGTCGCACCAGGCGCGGCCAGACACGTGGCCGCGCTTCCAGTCCACGCGCTCGATGCTGGTGATGCTGGGGCTGGTGTTGGGCATGTCGAAGACGCAGGCGATGCCGCCCAGCACGGCGCCCCTGGTGCCGGTTTCGATGCTCTCCACGCCGTCGCCGCCGGGTTCGCGGAAATGCACGTGTGGGTCGATCAGGCCGGGCAGTACGTGCAGGCCCTTGGCGTCGATCACCGTGTCGGCGGTGGCGTTGGCAGGCAGGCCGATGGCCGCGATGCGGCCGGCGCGGATGCCGATATCGGCGGGCGCGGTGCCCATGGGCGTGACGGCGGTGCCACCTTTCACCAGCAGGTCGAAATGCATTGCCTTGCTCCCCCTCAGCCCAGCACGTCGAACACGCCGCCGTCGCGGCGCTCGCCCTCGATGTGGCGGCGGTGCCACAGCGCGTAGAACAGCAGCGTCCAGGCGGCGAACGCCGCGTGCTTGCCGCCGGCCGCGCGGAACAGGGCTTCCACGCGCCCAGGATCGCACACCTCCGCCACGCCCGCCTGGCGCGCGACCAGCGGGCCCAGCTGCGCGGCGCGGGCAAGAATCCAGGGACCGATCGGCACCGAGAACCCTTGCTTCGGCGCGAAGGGCCGCGCCGCCGGAAAGCGCTGCGCCAGCCACTGCCGCAGCAGATGCTTGCCCCGCCCATCGCGCACCTTCAGCCCGTCCGGCAGGCGGAACGCGGCGGCGGCCACGGCAGGGTCGAGATAGGGCGTGCGGCCCTCGATGCCATGCGCCATCAGGCAACGATCGAGCTTGGCCAGCAGGTCGTTCGGCAGCCAGTCCTGGATGTCGGTGGCCTGGGCGGCCATCAGCTTGCTGCGGCCGGCGCCGGCGGCAGCGGCCTGGGCGGCGTCGATGCCGTCGCGCCAGCCGGGCGCCGGTGCCCGCCGCAGGCCCAGCCGCGAGATGATGCCGCGCGGCCGCATCGCCTTGCCGCCCAGCCACCAGGGTCGCATCGCGGCCCGGTAGCGGCCGTAGCCGCCAAAAATCTCGTCGCCGCCCTCGCCCGACAACACCACCTTCACATCCGCCCGCGCGGCGCGCGCCAGCATCCAGGTGGGCAGCGTGGCGTAGTCGGCGGCGGGGTCGTCCATGCAGGCGGCGACCGCGGGCAGGTGTGCCCAGAAATCCGCCTCGGTCACCAGCACCTCGGTGTGCTGGGCACCGGCGGCGCGCGCGGCGGTGCGGGCCGCTGCGCGCTCGTCGGCGATGCCGGGCGCATCGAAGCCGGCGGTGAAGGCCATGACCGCGCGACTGTCCAGCCTGGCCATCGCCGCCAGCAGGGCCGCGCTGTCGATGCCGCCCGACAGGAACAGCCCGTATGGCACGTCGCTTTGCAGGTGCAGCCGCACGCTTTCCATCAGCGCCGCATCCAGCCGGGCCAGGGCCACGTCCTCGGTGATCGTTTCCGGGCCGCCTTCGGGCAGGGCCCGGGTGCGGTGGCGATCGACGATGCGGCCATCGCGAATCGAAACCGACTCGCCGGGCGCCAGGCGCGCGATGCCGGCGAACGGGGTTTCAAGCCCCGTGCTGAACTGCAGTTCCAGCATTTCGTCGCGCGCCAGCGTATGGAGCCGGGGTTGCACCAGGCCCGCGGCCAGCAGCGCCTGCGGCTCGCTGGCAAAGGCGGTGCCGTGCGGCAGCTCGGCCACGTAAAGCGGCTTGATGCCGAAGGGGTCGCGCGCCAGCACCACCTGGCGCGACGCGGGATCGTGGATGGCGATCGCATACATGCCGCGCAGCTGGTCGGTGAAGGACAGCCCGTGGCGCAGGAACAGGTGCAGCGGCGGCTCGCAATCGCCATTGGTCAGGAAACGCACATCGGGCAGGCCCCGCCGCAGGTCGAGGTAGTTGTAGATCTCGCCGTTCGCGACCAGCGCCGCACCGCCGCCGGCATGCTCGCGCAGCGGCTGCTGCGCGGTTTCCAGGTCGATGATGGCCAGGCGCGTTTGCGCGAACAGCACGCGGCCGGCGGCGTGCAGGCCGGCGCCATCGGGGCCGCGATGCGCCAGCGCGGCCGTGAAGCGGGCGCCCAGGCCGGGGCCCGGCAGAGTGGCGGTGCCGCTCAGCACCAGCCCGGCAATGCCGCACATTTTTACGCGCGACCTTCTGGAGAGACCCGGCGGAACCAGGCGCGCCAGCGCTGCACCACGGTGGCTTCGGTGAAGTGCGCGTCGTATTCGGCGCGGCCCCGCGCGGCTAGCGCGCCGGCCCGCGCCGAATCGTCGAGCACGCTGTTCGCTGCCTCGGCCAGCGCCGCGGGATCATCGACCGGCACCAGCAGGCCGGTGGCGCCATGCGCGATCAGCTCGGACGGGCCCTGCGATGCGGCCGCGACCACGGGGCGCGATGCCGACCACGCCTCCAGCACCACGTTGCCCAGCGGCTCGTGCCGGCTAGGGCACAGCAGCAGGGCAGCGCTGGCCAGCAGCGCCGCCTGGTCATCGCGCCAGCCCAGCAGGCGCACGCGATCGGCCACGCCTTCGCGGCGCGCCAGCGCCTGCAGCGCCGCACGCTCGGGGCCTTCGCCGGCGAGCCACAGCTCGGCGCCGGGAATGCGCGGCAGGGCGCGGATGGCGATGTCGAACGCCTTGTTGGCGTGCAGCCGGCCCATCGCCAGCAGCACCCGCCGGTCGCCCCGCGGCAGCGGCGGCGCACCGGCCAGGTCAGGCGAGAAGTTCGGCAGCCAGTCCACGCGATCGGCTGGCCAGCCCTGTTCGGCAACCCAGCGCACGATGCCGCGCGTATTGCCGATCAGCCGGTCGCAGTGCCGATAATGCTTCAGGTCGTAATAGCCCCCCAGCCGGCCGGCCAGCAGCCACGGTCCCGCGGGGGTTTTCCGCGCGGCGCGGTTCATCCAGGCCACCGTGACCGTGGGCGCGAAGTCCAGCAGGGCGCGGCGCAGTTTCCGTCGCGTGAAGATATCCAACGGGCCACCGAACGCGAACTCCTGCGGCGACACGCTCCCGTCCTGTAACGCGCGGCGGCGCGGGCCGTTGCGTCGGATCGCGCAAAACACCTCGTCGCCGGCGCGGGCCAGCGCGATGCACAGGCGCACGAAGAAGGTTTCCGCGCCACCCATCTCGGCGCCGGCCATCACCTGCGCAATCTTCATGGCGCGCGGTGCCGGTCCGGCTCCAGCCGCGCCTTCAGGTGTGCCAGCAGCGGATAAAGCCCCGCGCAAAGCGCGATCAGGAAGCCCCAGGCGCCTTCCCGGTAGCCGCGGCGCGCGACAAAGCACTTCCAGAAGCGCGAGGCGAAGCGGCGCAGATTGCCCGGCAGCGTGCCGATATCGCCCGCCGCCAGCAGGTCGGCGGCGCGCGCCGAGGCATAGCGATCCAGCCGCCGCCACATGTCGGCAATGTCGCGATCCAGCGCGTGGGCCAGCGGATTGGCAAGGCGCGGCCCCTGCGTGCCGGTCCAGCTGAGCGAAGGGTGCACCCGCTGCATGCCCCAGCGCTTGGCGCCCTTGCGCGACAGCCGCGGTACCGCGGTGGTGCCGAAGCTGCCACCCCAGCCGTGGCGGATCAGTCTGCCGCCGACATGGTTGTCGATGGGCACCTCGTGCCAGGCGTGCGGCGAAGTGGCGATGACCGCGCGGATTTCCGCCATCAGCGCGGGCGGGGCGACTTCGTCGGCATCGACCTCGAACACCCAGTCGCCAGTGCAGGCAGCAAGCCCCGCGTTGCGCCGGGCGCCCTCGATCTCCCAGGCGCCCTCGATGATGCGGGCCGAGAAATTCTCGGCGATGGCGCGGGAGCGGTCGGTGCTGCGGTCCAGCACCACCACCAGCTCGTCGGCGGCGGTGAGCGGTGCCAGGCAGGCTTCCAGCCGCGCCTCCTCGTTGCGCGCCACGACCAGCGCGGAAAGCTTCACTCCGCTGCCTTTGCGCGCGGATCAGCCAGCAGCGCCAGGGCCGCATCGACCACGCGATCGACGCGGAGCGTGCCCATCAAGCTGCCGGTGGTACGGTGGTCGTAGCCGGGGCGGGCGATGAGGTCCTGCATCGTCTCCGGCGTGCGCACGAAGCCGGCGCGGGGACCGGCGGGGGCGTATTCCTCGGGCGGCGACGGGCCGAACAGGCCCAGCGTCGGCGCGCCGGACGCGGCGGCCAGGTGCATCAGGCCGGAATCGTTGCCCACGTACAGTGCGCAGCGGGCCAGGCAGGCGGCGGATTCGGTCAGCGTCAGCGACCCCGCCAGGTCGATGGTGCGGCGGGACGGCAGGGCGCGCAGCACGCGCTCGGCCAGCGCCCGTTCCTGCGCGCCGGGGCCCGCGAACACGGCGGCGCGCGCACCTGGCAGGCGCGCGGCCAGCGCGTCGAACAGCGCCAGGAAATTTTCCGGCGCCCAGATCTTTCCCGCCCAGTTCGCGGTCGGCCCCAGGCCGATGATCGGCGTCCCTTCCGGCATGCGGCGTGCCGCCAGCGCCCGGTCGGCGCTGGATGTCCAGACCACCGGCAGCGGCGCGCGCTCAAGCCCAAGCAACCGGCCCAGCTCGGTCACGCGATGCAGCCCGGCACGGCCGCCGCGGCGCACGATGCGCCGGCGGGCGCGCAGCAGGCGGGTGAGCCCGCTGCCGCGCAGATCGACCGCGATGTCCCAGCGCGTGCCCGCCACGTCGCGCCACAAGGCCAGCCAGTGCAGCGAAAACTGCTGCTTCGGCATGGCGACGACGCGGTCCAGCCCCGGCAGGTGCGCGAACAGCCCGGTGGCCGCCGGGCCGCAGGCAATCGTGGTGCGAACGCCCCGGTGGCTCTGCAACAGGTGGTCGAGGATGCCGGTGGAAAGCACCGCATCGCCGATCCGCGTGGCGGTGACGAACAGAAGCCGCATGATGGCGCGGCTATAGCATGCGTTTCCGGGGGTTGCAGGGGTGGGGGCGGGGTGCCCACCTTTGCGCCATGCCGATCGCAGCATTATCCGACCGCGGCGTGGTGCGGGTCGCCGGCCCCGACCGCGAGAGTTTCCTGCAGGGCCTGGTGTCGAACGACGTGGCCGCCATCGCGCCCGGCCGCGCGGTATGGGCTGCCCTGCTAAGCCCGCAGGGCAAATGGCGGCACGATTTTTTTGTCGTCGCCGCGCCTGACAGCCTGCTGCTGGAGACGGAGGCGCTGCGGGCGGCGGACCTGGCCGAGCGCCTCCGGAAATTCCGCCTGCGCGCCAAGGTGGAGGTGGCGGCCGAGCAGGGTTTTTCGGTGCTGGCCGGCTGGGGAGGTGCGGCGATGCCGGACGGCGCCGTGCCCGATCCGCGCGTGCCGGCCGCCGGCTGGCGGCGTGTGGTTGAGGGCGCGGCTTCGGGCGAGGTGGACGCCGCGGCGTACGACCTGCACCGGCTGCGGCTTGGCCTGCCCGACGGATCGCGCGACCTGGAACCCGACCGCGCCATCCTGATCGAAAACGGCTTCGACGAACTGCGCGGCATTTCCTGGTCGAAGGGCTGCTTCATGGGCCAGGAGCTGACCGCGCGCACGCGCTACCGGGGCCTGGTGAAGAAGCGCCTGATCCCCGTGTCGATCACCGGCACGGCGCCCCCTGCCGGTGCGCCGCTGCAGCAGGGCGGCGCCGAGGCGGGCACCATGCGCTCCGCGCGCGGACCGCTGGGCCTGGCCTTGCTGCGGCTGGAGGCGCTGGAGCGCGCCCTGCCCATCACCTTCGGCGATACCGTGCTGGAGCCCCGCGTGCCGGACTGGATGGTGCTGCCGCAGCCGAAGGCGGCGTAGCCGCCGCCCTACAGCCGCAGCGTCATCTCGTTGCTCGGTTTCCAGCCCATCGACTCGTAGAGCTTCCGGCCTTCCTCGGTGGCGTGCAGCACCATGTAGGTGATGCCGCGCGCCTTCGCGCCGTCGATCGCGGCCTGCACCAGTTGCCGGCCGATGCCCTTCCGCCGATGCGCGGGCAGCACCCACATGTTGCTGATATAGCCCCGCATCATTAGCCCCGGATGGCTGGGATGCGACGGCCAGGGCAACAGCCACAGCCCGATGCTGCCCAGAACGTTCGAATTCTCGTCGGCGAGCCAGCCAAGGTATTCGTCGGTGCCAAGTGCGCCGGCCAGCCAGTCGCGGTAGCGGGCGCTGGCGCCGGCCACGGTGTCCTCGGGCTTGCCAGACTCACGGAACATCGCATCGCGGTGCTCGGCGATCATCAGCGCGTCGGCGGGGCCGGCTTCGCGCAGCGTGATGGGCATGCGAAGTACCTCAGGCGGTGCGGTCGGCGCCCACGCCCAGCGCGGCCTGGGCGGCGGCCAGGCGGGCCACCGGCACGCGGTAGGGCGAGCAGGAAACGTAGTCCAGCCCGGCCTCGGCGCAGAACTGGATGCTGGCGGGATCACCGCCATGCTCGCCGCAGATGCCAAGCTTCAAATCGGGCTTCACGCGGCGGCCCTTCTTCGCGGCGATCTTCACGAGCGCCCCCACGCCCTCGCGGTCGATCGACACGAAGGGATCCTTCGGCACGATGCCCTTCTCGATATAGAGCGGCAGGAATTTGCCGGCGTCGTCGCGCGACAGGCCGAGGGCCGTCTGCGTCAGGTCGTTGGTGCCGAAGCTGAAGAAGTCGGCGCTGGTGGCAATGGTGTCGGCGGTCAGGCAGGCGCGGGGCAGCTCGATCATGGTGCCGATCACGTAGTCCACCTGGGCGTGACGTTCGGCGAACACGGCTTCGGCGGTGCGTTCGATCATGGCGCGCGCCAGGGTCAGTTCCTTGTGCGCGGCCACCAGCGGCACCATGATTTCCGGGATCGGCGCCTGGCCGGTTTCCCGCTTCACGTCCAGCGCGGCTTCGAAGATCGCGCGCGCCTGCATCTCGTTGATCTCGGGATAGGACAGGCCCAGCCGGCAGCCGCGATGCCCCAGCATGGGGTTGGCTTCCTCAAGGTCCACGGCGCGGCGGCGGATGATCTCGACATCCACGCCCAGGCTTTCCGCCACATCGACCAGCTCGGCCTCGCCATGCGGCAGGAACTCGTGCAGCGGCGGATCGAGCAGCCGGATTGTCACCGGCAGGCCGGCCATGATGCGGAACAGTTTGGTGAAATCCTCGCGCTGGTAGGGCAGCAGTTTGGCCAGCGCGGTGCGGCGGCCGGCCTCGTCGCTGGCCATGATCATCTCGCGCATCGCGAGGATCCGGGCGGGGTCGAAGAACATGTGCTCGGTGCGGCACAGGCCGATGCCCTCGGCGCCGAACTTGCGCGCGGTATCGGCATCGTCGGGGGTTTCGGCGTTGGCGCGCACCTGCATGGTGCGGATGCCATCCGCCCAGCCCATCAGCGTTTCGAAATCACCGCTCATCTTCGGTTCGATCATCGCCACGCTGCCCACGAACACCTCGCCGGTGGAGCCATCCAGCGTCAGCAGCTCGCCGGCGCGCACGGCCTTGCCCTGCGCCATCAGCGTGCGGCTGTCGTAGTCCACCGCGATGCCGCCGGCGCCGGCGACGCAGGGCCGCCCCATGCCGCGCGCCACCACCGCGGCGTGGCTGGTCATGCCGCCGCGCGTGGTCAGGATGCCCCGCGCGGCATGCATGCCGTGGATGTCCTCCGGCGAGGTTTCGATGCGCACCAGGATCACCGCCTCGCCCTTCTGGGCGCGCGCTTCGGCCTCGTCGGCGCTGAACACCACGATGCCGCTGGCGGCACCAGGCGAGGCGGGCAGGCCCTTGCCCAGATGCGTGCGCGGTGCCGCGGGGTCCAGCATGGGGTGCAGCAGCTGGTCGAGCGCGCCGGGATTGACGCGCTTCACCGCTTCCTCGCGGCTGATCAGCCCATCCTTGGCCATCTCCACAGCGATGCGGAGCGAGGCCGCGGCGGTGCGCTTGCCGTTGCGGGTCTGCAACATGTACAGCGTGCGCTGCTGCACCGTGAACTCGATGTCCTGCATGTCGCGATAGTGCTTTTCCAGCGCCGCCTGGGTGCGCAGCAGGTCCTGGTATACATCTGGCAGCGCCTCCTCCATCGAGGTCTCGCCGGGCTTGGCGTTGGCCTTCGACAAAGGCTGTGGCGTGCGGATGCCGGCCACCACGTCCTCGCCCTGGGCATTCACCAGGAACTCGCCATACAGCGTGTTCTCGCCCGTGGAGGGATCGCGCGTGAAGCAGACGCCGGTGGCGCAGTCCGACCCCATGTTGCCGAACACCATGGCCTGCACGTTCACTGCCGTGCCCCAGTCGGCCGGGATGTCGTGGAGGCGGCGGTAGAACACGGCGCGGTCGTTCATCCAACTGCCGAACACGGCGCCGATCGCGCCCCACAGCTGGGCTTCGGGGTCCTGCGGGAAGGGCTTGCCGGTTTCCTGTTCCACCATGTCCTTGTAGCCGGCGACCACGCGGTGCCAGTCGGGCGCCTTCAGCGCGGTATCCTCGGTGACGCCCGCGTCCATCTTCACGTGATCCAGGATCTCGTCGAACCGGTGATGATCCACGCCGAGGACGACCGAGCCATACATCTGGATGAAGCGGCGGTAGGAATCCCAGGCGAAGCGGGCGTCGTTGCTTTCCACGGCGAGGCCTTCGACCGTGAGGTCGTTCAGCCCAAGGTTCAGCACGGTATCCATCATGCCCGGCATGGAAACCCGCGCGCCGGAGCGGACCGAGACCAGCAGCGGGTGGTGCCGATCGCCGAACTTCTTGCCCACCGCCTTTTCCACGTCGGCGAGCGCCGCGGCGACCTGGGCGCGCAGGTCGGCGGGGTATTGCTTGTTGTTCGCGTAGTAGTGCGTGCAGAGTTCCGTGGTGATGGTGAAGCCTGGCGGAACCGGCAGGCCGATGGATGCCATTTCGGCCAGGTTGGCGCCCTTGCCGCCCAGCAGGTTCTTCATGTCGGCGCGGCCTTCGTTGGCGCGTCCGCCGAAGGAATAGACCCACTTGGTTTCGGTGATGGTGGCCATGCGGGTCATCCCTCGATCTTGGAGAAGTCGGCGATGCGGTCGAATTTCTGGCGAAGTTCGGCGAGCAGGTTCAAACGATTTTCACGCAGGCCGGTTTCGGACGCGTTGACGGTGACGTCGGCGAAGAAGGTGTCCAACGGATGGCGCAAGGATGCCATGGCTGCCATGGCCTGGGGAAAATCTTCGTGCTGCAGGGCCTGGTCGATGACGGGGGCAACGCGGGTCAGCGCGGCATGCAGCGCGATTTCGGCGGCATCGGTCAGCCTGGCCGGGTCGGCGGGGCCTGCGTAGGGGTGCCCATCCTTCTTTTCCTCGATGCGCAGAATGTTGGCAGCGCGCTTGTAGGCGGCCAGCAGGTTCTTGCCGTCGTCGGTGGCGAGCATGGCGGCCAGGGCATCGACGCGGGCCAGCAGTCGCACCAGGTCAGGGTCCACGCCGCGCGCCAGGATGGCAGATAGGATGTCGTGGCGGGCACCCTCCGCGCGGAGTTGCACGCGCAGGCGGTCGGCGAGGAAGTCGAGGAGGTCATTTGCGATAGCTCGCATTGGCAGTGAGAAATGCCCGGGAACGCTCTTTGGGCGATATCCGATCTGACGCCCCATCTCGTCCGCTGCGGCGCCCGCCTTATCCATCATTGCATTGGCCATAGACCACGGAATCTCGCTGAGCGCAGCACCGATGACGTCACTTGTGTCCACCCGCAATCCATTCTCCCGCATCAGCCGAATCACCCCCAGTGCCGCCCGCCGCAGCCCGAACGGGTCGCCGCTGCCGGTGGGCTTCTCGTTGACCGCGAAGAACCCCGCCAACTGGTCCAGCTTGTCGGCCAGCGCCACCGCCACGCTGACCGGCGCGGTCGGCGCCGGGTCGCTGGGGCCGCGCGGCGCGTAGTGGGCGCGGATGGCGTCGGCCACGGCGTCGCCCTCGGCGGCACGCGCGTAGTACGACCCCATCAACCCCTGCAATTCCGGGAATTCGCCGACCATGCCGGTGGCCAGGTCCGCCTTGCACAATTCGGCCGCGCGCCTGGCCTGCGCCGCGTCGGCGCCTACAAGCGGCGCGATGTGCTCTGCCAGTGCTGCGATGCGGGCCACGCGCTCAGCCTGCGTGCCCAGCTTGGCGTGGAAGGTCACGCTCTCCAGCTTCGGCAGGAACGCCGCAAGCGGCTGCTTGCGGTCGGAATCCCAGAAGAAGCGCGCGTCGGAGAATCTTGCGCGCAGCACGCGCTCGTTGCCCGCCACGATCGCGGCTCCGCCATCGCGGCCCGGCACGTTGGCGATCACCACGAAATGCGGCGCGGGCGTGCCATCTGGATGCGTGGTGGCGAAGTAGCGCTGGTTCACGCGCATGGACGTGCGCAGCACTTCGGGCGGCAGGTCCATGAACTCTGCGTCGATGCGGCCCAGCATGGGCACCGGCCACTCCACCAGGCCGGCCACCTCCTCCAGCAGCACAGAATCCTCCACCAGGCGCAGGCCCGCATCGGCGGCGATCTTGGTCGCACCCTCAAGGATCAGCCGCTTTCGTTCCTCGGCATCGACGATCACGCAGGCGTCGCGCAGGCGGCGCACATGGTCGGGCCAGGACGCGACCTTGATCGGCGCGGGCGCCAGGAACCGGTGGCCCTCGGTCACGTCGCCCGCGACAAGGCCGGCGGGCAGGCCAGGCAGCGCCACCACGGCGCCGTCGAACAGGCACAGCACGCGGCGCAGCGGGCGGGCGAAGGTGAAGTCGCCCGAACCACCCCAGTGCATGGATTTGGGCCAGGGCAGCTTCCTCAGCAGGCCCGGAAAAATCCCGGCCAGCAGCGCCTGGGCGGTGATCGCGGGGGCGGTTTTTTCCAGCACCCAATAGTCGCCTTCCTGGCGCAGCTGGTCCTGGGTGGCGCCGTGCTTCTTCAGGAACCCGGCCAGTGCCGCCGGCGGCGCGCTGCTGCGCGGGCCGCGTTCGGTGCTGGTGCTGGCGGTCGTTGCCGCCGCCACATCCTGCGCCACCAGGCCGATGCGCCGCGGCCCGAAGAACGGCGTGGCGGTGACGTCGCCCAGCGGCGCCAGCGCCTCGGCCAGGGCCTTGGCGAAATCGGCCGCGGCACCCTGCTGCATGCGCGCGGGAATTTCCTCGCAGAACAGCTCGATCAGCAGTTCAGGCATCAGGTGGTCAGCGCCGACTGGATGTCCGTTCTGGAAAAGTCATTGCCCGTGAACAGCAGCGGTTCGCCCGTCTCCTTTGCCAGGGCATACGCGAAGCAGTCGCCGAAGTTCAGCGCCGCCGGATGGTTCCCCTTGCCGAAACGGCGATAGGCGGTGCGCGCGCCCTCGGCTTGCAAAATCGAAACTGGGGTCAGCGCGATGCCCAGCCGTTCGATGATGCCGTCAAACCGCGCGCGGGACCGTGGTGTGCCACGCTGGTCGATCACGATCGATGCCTCCAGCCAGTTCGCGACGGACATTTTCGCACCAGCATCGCCAAGGATTCGACCCACGAAGGCCTCGGCTTCCGGTTCGTCGCGGACGATTGCCAGGATCGCGGACGCATCCACGACCATTCCGGGGCCGATCACCGCGGCAGGCCTTGCTCGTCGTAAAGCCAGTCGTCCAGATCCTTCTGGCTGGGCAATGGTTGCTTCAGGCTCGCCCGCAGTTCGGCTGCCAGGTGAAGGATTTCCTGGGTGCGCCGCGTGACGTCGCGCGCGCGTTCCTCGCGCCCAAGCTTCTCATCGACCGCCGCTTCGATCGCCCCCGTCATGCTGGCACCCGTCAGATCGGCCAATCGCTCGACCTTGGCGTAGAGCCTGTCGCTTTTGATGTTCAGCTGCTTTCCCATGGATGGTAGAATATCACGCCGCCTTGGTAGAAACCAGTTTCGGCTCCCCCGCCAGCCACGCCTCGCAGCAGCCCTTCGCCAGCGTGCGCACGCGCCCGATATAGGCAGCGCGTTCCGCCACGCTGATCACGCCGCGTGCGTCCAGCAGGTTGAAGCGGTGGCTGGCCTTGATGCACTGGTCGTAGGCGGGCAGCGCCAGGCCCTGCGCCAGCAGTGCTGCGCACTCCGCCTCGGCGTCGGCGAAGTGGCGCACCAGCATTTCGGTGTTCGCGTGCTCGAAATTGTGCGCGGAAAACTCCCGCTCGGCACGCAGGAACACGTCGCCGTAGCTGAGTGGGTTCGGTGATTGCGGGTCGTTGAACGGCATGTCGTACACCCGCTCGTAGCCCAGCACGTACATCGCCAGGCGCTCCAGCCCATAAGTGATCTCGGCGGACGGCACCTCGCAGGCGATGCCGCCGACCTGCTGGAAATAGGTGAACTGGGTCACCTCCATGCCGTCGCACCACACCTCCCAGCCCAGGCCCCAGGCACCCAAAGTGGGGCTTTCCCAGTCGTCCTCGACGAAGCGGATATCGTGCAGCAGGGGGGGGATGCCGAGTGCCCGCAGGCTGTCGAGATACTGGTCCAGCACGTCGGCCGGGCTGGGCTTCAGGATGACCTGGTACTGGTAGTAGTGCTGCAGCCGGTTCGGGTTCTCGCCATAGCGGCCATCGGTCGGGCGGCGGCTGGGCTGCACGTAGGCGGCGTTCCAGCCACCCGGGCCAAGCGCCCGCAGCGTGGTGGCGGGGTGGAAGGTGCCGGCGCCCATCTCCATGTCGTAGGGCTGCAGGATCACGCAGCCACGCTTGGCCCAATAGGCGTTGAGCCGCAGGATCACGTCCTGGAAACAGGTGGGAGGGGGGGCCACGTCCATGCGCGGCCGGACCCTACCCAGCGCACGCTTGACATTCAAGGAACGGCGCGGCGGAAAGGTCGCCATGCCCGACGCCCGCACTGTCGCCGAATCGCTGGTTCGCACCTGGTACGAAAAATTCAACGCGCGCGACCGCGCCGGCATGCTGGCGCTGCTGACCGACGACGTGATCCACGACGTGAACCAGGGTGCGCGCGAGATCGGGCTGGAGGCCTGCGCGAAATTCCTGGAACGCATGGACCAAAGCTATGCCGAGCACCTGTCGGACCTGGTGGTGATGGCCGATGCCAGCGGTACGCGCGCCGCGGCCGAGTTCGTGGTGCATGGCAAGTACATCGCGACCGACGCCGGGCTGCCGATGGCCAAGGGCCAGGACTACGCGCTGCCGGCCGGCGCCTTCTTCGCGTTGCGCGAAGGACGGATCGCGCGGGTCACCACATACTACAACCTGCCCGCCTGGGTGCGCATGGTGCAGGGCGCGGCGGCCAGCGGAGAGCTGGGCTAGCCGCGCGGCGGCGGCGTGGAATCCTTGCCCTCGGCCTCATCGGCCATTGCCTCGGCCAGCGCGGGAATGGGGCACTCCTCGCGGCCGCACCCGCCCTCGGCTGTGACCGGCACATACGCCTTGCACAGCGGGCATTCGGCAGTTTCCTTCGCCTCGGTTTCCGGCGGCACCGTCGCGTCGGCTTCCTTCGCCTCGATCGCGGCCTTCTGCTCGGTGATCGCCTTCCACAGGAAATAGACGGCCCCCAGCACCACGATCAGCAGGATCGCCTTGACCATCGCGCGTGCCCCTAAAGCCCGTAGCGCGCGAACATGGCGCGTTCCTCGGCCAGCCCCAGCACGGCGGCGCCCGCCGCCTCGATCGGCAGCAGGCGCGACAGCAGGCCGCGCTTGCGCCCGCCCACCGGCACGATGCGCGCCCGGTCGCCGAACCGCGCCTTCACCACGTCGGGCAGCGTGCCGACCGCATCCGCCAGGCCCATGGCGATGGCGCGCTCGCCCAGGAAAATGTCGCCGTCGAACAGCGTGGCATCGTCGGCCGCAAGCTTGGCGCCGCGCCGTTCGCGCACCCATGCCTTGAACACCGCATGGATGTCGTCCTGCAGGCCGCGCAGCCAGGCCACGTCCTCGGGCCGTTCCGGCGCGAAGGGGTCGAGCTTCGACTTCCGCGCCCCCGCCGTGTGCACCCTGCGCTCGATGCCGGCGCGCGCCAGGATGTGCTGGAAGCCGAAGCTGGCCGAGATCACGCCGACCGACCCCACGATCGAGGTGCGGTCCACGAAGATCTCATCGGCCGCGCAGGCCAGCCAATAGCCGCCGGATGCGGCCACGTCCTCGACGAAGCCCAGCACCGGCACCTTCTTCTCGGCCGCCAGGGCGCGGATGCGGGCGCCGATCAGGCTGGATTGCGCCGCCGAGCCGCCGGGCGAATTGATGCTGAGCGCCACCGCCGCCAGCTTCCTCAGGCCGAAGGCGCGGGTCAGCACGGGCTCCAGCGCGGCGATGTTCAGCCCGCCGCGCCCGAAGCCGCCACGGCCCGCGATGATGCCATCCAGCCGCACCTGCGCCACCCGGGGCGGCGGGTCGGAGAAGTCCGCGAGGCGCTTGGCAATGTCCATGCGCGCGGGGACATGCCTTGCCCGCGCCTTGCGCGCAAGGTCGCGGGTTCAACCCGATCCGCATTCATGCCAGCCTGCCGCATGGCATCCGACGGGCTTTCCGACCACGACATCCGCACGCTGCTGGCGCGCACGCGCCGCATTGCGCTGGTCGGCGCCTCGCCCAAGCCCGATCGGCCGAGCAACGGCGTGCTGCGCTTCCTGCTGGACCACGGGTATCGCGTGGTGCCCGTCAATCCTGGCCTCGCGGGCAAGTCGATCCACGGCCAGGCCGTCGTGGCCACGCTGGCTGAGGCTGGCCAGGTCGATATGGTCGATGTGTTCCGCGAGGCCTCCGCCACCCCCGGCATCGCGCGCGAGGCAGTGGCGATCGGGGCGAAGGCGCTGTGGCTGCAACTGGGCGTGACCAGCGCGGAGGCAGGCGCGATCGCGCGCGCCGCCGGCCTGGTTTTCGTGCAGGACCGCTGCCCGGCGATCGAAATCCCGCGCCTTGGGATCGCGCCGGCCAGCTGAGGCGATTCAGGGCATGCGGTAGGCGTCCACCCGGTCACGCAGCAAGGCCAGCTGCGCGGCGGACAGCGAATTGGCCGCGCGCATGCGCGACGTTCGCGCCCATTCGCGCTGGCCCGGGTCGGGGTGGTGGCGCTCGGTCAGCGCCAGCCAGTACCACGCCTCAATCATGTTGCGGGGCGCGCCCTGGCCGTTGAAATAAAGGATGCCCAGCACGCCGAAACCCTCCGGCTCGCGCTGGTCGGCGGCCAGGCTGGCCAGGCGGAACGCCTCGCGCGGGTTGGGCGGCACGGCGGCGCCGCGCCACAGCAGGCTGGCCAGCCGCGCCTGCGCCTTGGCGTGGCCCTGGTCGGCCGCCAGCCGGTACTGGCGCGCGGCCTCGACGGCGTTGCGCGGCACGCCAAGCCCGTTTTCGTGCATCACACCCAGGTTGAACTGCGCCGCCCGGTCGCCCTGTGCCGCCGCCTCGGTGAAATGCACGGCCGCGCCGGCCAGGTCACCCTGCTCGAACGCCTGGATGCCGCGCATGCGGGCGCTGTCCTGCGGTGTCTGGGCCGGGCTTGGGTGACCTGCCAGCAGCGCCGCCAGGATCAGAAGCCGCCGCAGGCCGGGCCGCATCATGCCTCCCATATCCGTGCATTCATCATGCCGGTGCCCGGCATTGTTGCAACGCCGGAGGACGCCATGAAGTTTCACGCAACGCCTTGAACCGTGCGCTTCGCCGGGCCACGTGCGGCGCGCCACGATCCCAACGGCAAGCAACGGGAGAAACCGGACCGTGACCGACGACGAGAAGCGCATCATCACCGAATTCGTGCAGCGCGTGGTTCGCGGCGATGCGCCGCCCGCCGCGCCGTCGCCCTGGGGGCGGCCTGCCGCGCAGCCGGCGGCGCCCCCGCGCGAGCCGATCGACGCGGAGGCCGATGCGCTGCTGAAGCAGTTGCACGACGCGCACCCCGAGGCGCGCTATCGCCTGGCGCAGCTGGCCTTCGTGCAGGAACACGCGATGGCCGAGGCACAGAACCGCATCAACCAGCTGGAGTGGGAGCTGGAGAACAAGGGCAAGCAGGGTGGCATGCTGGGCGGGCTGTTCGGCGGCGGGCGCCCGGCCACGCCGCCGCCCGCGCCGGTGCATGCGCCTGGCTTCCAGCCCGGCATGTTCCAGAACCGCCCCGGCTTCCTGGGCACTGCGGCCAGCATGGCGATGGGTGTGGCCGGCGGCATGCTGCTGGGCAGCGTGATCGGCTCGATGCTGGGCGGCGGCGCGGCCCAGGCCGCGACCCCGCCGGCGCCCGATGCGATGGCAACGCCGACCAGCAGCGCCTATGAGGACACCGGCATCGACAGCGCGGTGTTCGACGACGAGGAACTCTGATCGGCTACGGCGGGGGCGAGGTGGTGGCGCGGACCGTCACCTCGCCGTGACCTTCGCCGCTACCCCCGCACCCGGTTCGCCACCAGCTCCGTCACCACGGCCGGGTCCGCCAGCGTCGAGGTATCGCCCAGCGCCTCGGTTTCGTTCGCCGCGATCTTGCGCAGGATTCTGCGCATGATCTTGCCGCTGCGCGTCTTCGGCAGGCCCGGCGCCCACTGGATCGCGTCGGGCGAGGCGATCGGGCCGATCTCCTTGCGCACCCAGGCCACCAGCTCCTTGCGCAGCGCCTCGGTCGGCTCCACGCCGTTCTTCAGCGTCACGTATGCGTAGATGCCCTGGCCCTTGATGTCGTGCGGCATGCCCACCACCGCGGCCTCGGCCACCTTGGGGTTGGCCACCAGGGCGCTTTCCACCTCGGCCGTGCCCATGCGGTGGCCACTCACGTTGATCACATCGTCCACCCGGCCGGTGATCCACCAGTAGCCGTCGGCGTCCAGCCGCGCGCCGTCGCCGGTGAAATACTTGCCGGGATAGGTCGAGAAATAGGTCTGGATGAACCGGTCGTGGTCGCCGAACACGGTGCGCATCTGGCCGGGCCACGAATCGGTCAGGCACAGATTGCCCTCGATCGTTTCGCCGGGCTTCGGCGCGATCACGCGGCCCTCGTTGTCCACCAGTTGCGGCATCACGCCGGGCAGCGGCAGCGTGGCGCTGCCGGGCTTCAGCGGCGTCGCACCCGGCAGGGGCGAAATCAGGATGCCGCCGGTTTCGGTCTGCCACCAGGTATCGACGATCGGGCAGCGCTCGTCGCCGACGGTGCGATAGTACCACAGCCAGGCTTCCGGATTGATCGGCTCGCCCACGCTGCCCAGCAGCCGCAGCGTCTTGCGCGAAGCGCGTCGCACCGGGGCTTCGCCATCGCGCATGAGCGCGCGGATCGCGGTGGGGGCGGTGTAGAAGATGTTGACGCGGTGCTTGTCCACCACCTGCCAGAAGCGGCCCGTATCGGGGTAGTTCGGCACGCCTTCGAACATCAGCGTGGTGGCGCCGTTGGCCAGCGGCCCGTACACGATGTAGCTGTGCCCGGTGACCCAGCCGACATCGGCCGTGCACCAGTAGATCTCGCCTTCGCGATAGTCGAACACGTAGTGATGCGTGAAGCTGGCCCACACCATGTAGCCGCCGGTGGTGTGCAGCGCGCCCTTCGGCTTTCCGGTCGAGCCGGAGGTGTACAGGATGAACAGCGGGTCCTCCGCCCCCATCGGCTCCGGCGGGCAATCGGGCGATGCCGCCTGGGTCACGTCATGGTACCAGTGGTCGCGCCCGGCCTGCATCGAAACCTTGCCCCCCGTGGCGCGCACCACGATCACGCTGGCGATGCTGGGGCAGTTGGCCAGCGCGGCATCGGCGTTCGCTTTCAGCGGCACCGCCTTGCCGCCGCGGCGGCCCTCGTCGGATGTGATCAGCATGGTCGACCCGCAATCCTGGATGCGCCCGGCCAGGCTGTCGGGGCTGAAGCCGCCGAACACCACGGAGTGGATCGCGCCGATCCGCGCGCAGGCCAGCATGGCCACCGCGGCTTCCACGATCATCGGCAGGTAGATCGTGATGCGGTCGCCCTTTTGGGCGCCCAGCGCCTTCATGGCGTTGGCCATGCGGCACACGCGCTGATGCAGGTCGCGGTAGGTCACATGCGCGCTGACGCCGGGGTCATCGCCTTCAAAAATGATCGCCACCTGGTCGCCGCGCTTTTCCAGGTGCCGATCCAGGCACTGGGCCGAGGCATTCAGCACGCCATCCGCGTACCACCGGATCGAGACATTGCCGGTGAAGTCCACCGCCTTGATGCGCGTGGGCGGCGTGATCCAGGACAGGCGCCCGGCCTGCTCGGCCCAGAATTTCTCCGGCTGGTCGCGCGCGGCCGCATACATCGCCTGGTATTGCGCCATGTCGGCATGCGTGCCCGCCGCGACATTGGGCTTCACGGCGATCAGGCTGGGGCTGTGCACGGTATCGGCCATGGCGCCTTGTCTCCCGCTTGGTCTTGGCTTGCCGGCATTATCGGCGGGGCAGGCGGGCGGAGACAATCCCAGCAACATGGTTGCGGCCTTGCCCCCGCCTGACGCAGCATGCCGCCATGCACGCGCCCGCGCCGGCTTCGCTGACCAATCCGCCGATTGCCTATTTGGGGCGCGTGGGCGCGCTGTACAGGCTGTTCATCGTCAACCTGCTGCTGACCATCGTGACGCTGGGCGTGTTCCGCTTCTGGGCCCGCACGCGGCTGCGCCGCTACATCTGGGCCAACACCACGGTCGGGAGCGAGGCGTTCGAATACACCGGCACCGGCGGCGAGCTGTTCAAGGGCTTTCTGCTGGCCATCGCCATCTTCCTGCCGGCCGTGATCGTGCTGGGCGTGGCGCAGGTTTTCCTGCCGCCGCTGATCTCCGTGATCGTCACCTTGGCGTTCTACTTCGGCATTTTCTTCGTGGCGCTGGCCGGCGGCTTCGCGGCGCGCCGCTACCAGATGCGGCGCACCACCTGGCGCGGCATCCGCTTCACGGTCGATGGCAGTCCATGGGCCTTCGCGCTTGCCATGCTGTGGCGCGTGCTGCTGCTGCCGTTCACGCTGTTCCTGATGCTGCCCTGGGTCGCCGCGGCCGGTCTGCGCCGCACGCTGGGGCAAACCCGCTTCGGCAGCCTGCCTGCCAGCTTCGTGGGCAGCGGCAGCGGGCTGTTTCCGTGGATGGTGCTGGCGGTCGGCGTGTTCTTCGCCGCCCTGGTGCCGGGCCTGGTTGTCGCGGGTGGCGCCATCTATGCCGCGATCCGCATGATGATGGGCAGCGAAAGCGGCCAGTTCGACCCCAGCATGACCGGCACGCTGGTGGTCGGCATCGTCGCGCTTTATGGCACGCTGTTCCTGGCCTTCGCGCTGGCCGGCGCGGTCTATCGCGCCGCCACCATGCAGTTCACCTTCGACAATCTTCGGCTGGACGCGATGCGCTTCGGCTTCGTGCCGCCCATCGGGCGCACCGTGCTGTTCCTGCTGGGCAATACGCTGCTGGTGCTGGTCACGGTCGGCCTGGGCTACCCCTGGGCGCTGCACCGGCGCCTGCAGTACATCGCCGGCGGCATCACCGCCACCGGCACGATCGACCTGGCCGCCGTAGCCCAGGCCGAGGCCGGCCCCCGCCGCGGCGAGGGCCTGGCCGATGTGCTGGGGCTGGAGGCCGGGCCGTTCTGACCGCCTGGCCCGAAGCCGGCCTGCCGGCACTGTGGTTCGACGGCCAGTCGCCGGTTGCCGTGCCGGCGACGCTCCACCGCCATGACGATACGGTCCGGATCACCACCGCGGCCAGGGCGATCGACTGGCCGATCACCACGCTGCGCCTGATCTCGCAGCCCGGCGTGCTGCCGCTGCGGCTTGCCCCGGCGGCGGGCGATGCACGGCTTGACGTGGCGGACGCGGCCGCGGCGGCGGCCATCGCGGCCCTGCTGTCCGGCAGCACGGCGCGCCAGCGCACCCGGTCACGCGCCACGCGGCGGCTGGCCGCGATCGTGCTGGGCATCGTGCTGCTGGTGGCCGGCGCGGCGGCGGGATGGCCACTCGTGGCCGATGCGATCGCGCGCGTACTGCCGGTTTCGTTCGAACGCGCGCTGGGCCAGGCGGTGGACGAAAAACTGTTCGGCGAGACCCGCCGCTGCGATGCCGAGGCGGGCCTGGCCGCATTGGACACGTTGCGCGGCAAGCTGGAATCGCATGCCGGTGCCGCGATGCCGCTGCAGGTCTCGGTGCTGGATTCACCGGCGGTGAATGCCGCCGCCATGCCCGGCGGGCGCATCGTGATCTTCCGGGGTCTGCTGCGCGAGGCGCTGTCGGCCGAGGAAGTGGCCGGGGTGCTGGCGCACGAGATGGGCCACGCGGCGGCACGGCATTCGCTGCGCGGCCTGATGCGCGGGCTTGGGCTCTCCGCGATCGGCGCGCTGCTGGGCGGGCCAGGCGGCCTTGGCGAATACGCCGCCGTGCTGGCCACGCTGTCGCATACCCGTGCCTTCGAGCGCGAGGCCGATGCCCGCGCCGCGGCGATCCTGGCTGCTTCGGGGATCGGCACGCAGGGCCTGATTGATTTTTTCGCCCGCATGGAAGCGCGCCAGGGCGACCGTTCCGGCGTGCTGAGCTACGTCGCCAGCCACCCACCCAGCGGCGAGCGCCGCGCCGCGCTGACGCCCACCCAGGCGGCGGCGCCGCTGTCGCTGGGAGAATGGCAGGCGCTGCGGGCGATCTGCGGGTAGAGCGTTTTCAAGTCAGGTGGAACCACCTGACGACTCGGAAAGCGCGACCAGTCAATGACTTGCAGAGCGTGATCGCTTCAGGCGTGGTGCGTGCGCCCGGATACGTCCTGGTCGCGTTCCCGGGTCGTGCCTCGGCGCAATGCGCCGCCGCAGGGCTGCACTGCCGTGGTCCGACTTGAGGCTATCCGGTCACGCGCCAGATCACGTCGCCGACGTCGTCGGCCATCAGCAGCGCGCCATCCGGCCCGAGGGTCACGCCGACCGGGCGGCCATACGATGCGCGCTCGTCGGGCGCCAGGAAGCCCGACAGGATATCGCGGGGCGGGCCGGATGGGCGCCCGTTGCTGAAAGGAACGAACACCAGCTTGTAGCCGCTCAACGTGCTGCGGTTCCATGACCCGTGCTGGCCGATCGCCATGCCTTCGGGAAAGCCAGGCAGCGTGCCGGCGGGCAGCCAGCACAGGCCAAGCGATGCGGTGTGCCCGCCCAGGGCATAATCGGGCGTGATCGCGGTTGCCACCCTGGCCGCGTCCTGCGGTACCCGGTCGTCCACCGTCTGGCCCCAGTAGCAATAGGGCCAGCCGTAGAACCCGCCATCCTGCACCGAGGTCAGGTAGTCGGGGGGTGTTTCGTCGCCCAGACCGTCGCGCTCGTTGACCACGGTCCACAACACGCCGGTCTGGGGCTCCCAGGCCATGCCCACTGCGTTGCGCAGGCCGCCGGCGAAGACCCGGCTGCTGCCCGTGGCCAGATCAAGCTCCCAGATCGCGGCGCGGCCTTCTTCAACGTCCATGCCGCTCTCGGCAATGTTGGAAAGCGAGCCGACGCCGGCGTACAGCTTCGTGCCGTCGGGGCTTGGCAGCAGGCTGCGTGTCCAGTGTCCGCCGGGCTTGAAGGCCGCCAGCTTTCGCCCGGTGCCGGTGATGCGGGTGGCACCTGGCGCATAGGGAAAAGCCACCACGCCGTCGGTGTTGCCGACATAGAAGGTGTCGCCCAGCAGCGCCATGCCGAAGGGCTGGTTGAGCCCTTCCAGGAACACCTCGCGGATCTCGGCCACGCCATCGCCATCGGCGTCGCGCAGCAGGGTGATGCGGTTGGCGCTGACGCCCACGGCCCCGCCGCGGCGCATCGTGCTCACCATGGCGTAGTCGAAGATGCTGCGCATGGCGGTTCGCGGCACGCTGGTGGATTCGGCGACGAGCACGTCGCCATTGGGCAGCACATGAATCCAGCGCGGATGATCGAGGCCGGTGGCAAACGCATTGACCCTGAGCCCGGGGGCAGCGATCGGCGCCTGGCCTTCGGCCCATCCCTGCGCCGTGGGCATCTTCAGTGTCGGGATACTGCCCTGCGGCCTGGCCTTGGGTATCACCGGGGCGGCGCCCCAGGCTGGCGCGGGCGCGCCTTGCGTGAACCGTCGCGCCAGCAGGGCGCCGCCGCCTATCAGCGCGACGAAGCGCGCGAGAACGCCAGAAACATCCAAGAACGATACTCCCTTGTCGAATGGTGCGATCAGCGCCCATTCATCAGGGTGCGGGTGCCAAGAACAAGTCCCGCAGTGGTGGAAATTTCCCCGGATCGGCGGTGATCGAGTCGTGTCGGTACGATCATCCACGGTCTCGCAGCGCGTGGCGACGCCCGTCAAAAGAGTATATGCGAGCGCGGGATGGGCTGTTGGGAATGCCGGAAGCGGCGCATTGGCCGGTCAGCGCGACGGCGCAATACCCCGCGTCCCCCCGCTGCCTGCCAATGGCCGCCGCAACCGCGGCCGCGATGCCGAAATCGGCCTCGGGGGCCTCCACAAACCGCCGGCGTCAGCCAGTGACCGCGTAGCGTGAAGTCATGTCGGCAGCCTGTCAGACATCCTTGTATCGATATCCAATCCCGTACAGCGTCTCGATCTGCTGGAACTCGTTGTCGGTCTGCTTGAACTTCTTGCGGATGCGCTTCACGTGGCTGTCGATCGTGCGGTCGTCCACATAGATCGAATCCCCATAGGCCGCGTCGATCAGCTGGTCGCGGCTTTTCACCATGCCCGGCCGCGCGGCCAACGCCTTCACCAGCAGGAATTCCGTGACCGTCAGGGACACGTGCTTGCCCTGCCAGATGCACAGGTGGCGCGCCTCGTCCAGTACCAGCTCGCCGCGCGTGATCACGCCGGCCGCCGGTGCCCCCGCCCCCTCGCCGCGCGCGGTGTCGTTGCGGCGCAGCAGGGCGCGGATGCGCTCCAGCAGCAGGCGCTGGCTGAACGGCTTGGTGATGTAGTCATCCGCGCCCAGGCGCAGACCCATCACCTCGTCCACCTCCTCGTCCTTCGAGGTCAGGAAGATCACCGGCACGCTCGATTGCTTGCGCAGCCGCTGCAGCAGCTCCATGCCGTCCATGCGCGGCATCTTCACGTCCAGCACGGCCAGGTCCACGGGCTTGGTGGTCATGCCGTGCAGCGCGCTTTCGCCATCGGTGAAGCTGCGCACGGTGTAGCCCTCGGCTTCCAGGGTCATGGTCACGCTGGTCAGGATGTTCCGGTCGTCATCGACCAATGCGATGGTCTGCGGCATGGTTTGTCTCCTCCGTCACCCGAACGGTGAGGCAACCGCAGGATGCAGGCGCATTATGGCGGATGAAGGATCAAAGGCGAACGAATTAAGGCAACCGGCTTCAGGCATGTCGCCCCCGCGGCCGACCGCCGAGCAGGAGGCGCAACTGGCCCGGCGTCTGCTGCGCGCGGCGCGTGAGGCGAGCCTGGCCACGGTCAGCGAAGGCCAGCCGTTTGCCAGCCTGGTGACTCCCGCCGTGGCGCCCGACCTGTCGGTGCTGCTGTGGCTGAGCCGTCTTTCCGGGCACACGCGGCATCTCAGCCGTGATCCACGGTGCAGCCTGCTGGTGCTGGGGCCGCGCATGGGGCCCAATCCGCAGAAGCGTGCGCGGCTTACGCTCACGGGCCTGGCCGCCGAGGTCACCGGCGACGAAGCGGCACCGCTCAAGGCGCTTTGGCTGGCGAAACACCCGTATGGCAAGCTCTACATGGATTTCGCCGATTTCGGGCTGTGGCGCGTGTCGCCCCAGGCGGCGCACTTCGTGGGCGGCTTCGCGCGCGCCCGCACCCTGGCGTTCGAGCTGCTGCGCCCCGACCCCGCTGCCGTGGCCGCGGTGGCCGAAGCGGCGTCGTCCATCCTGGACCACGTCAATCAGGACCATGCCGACGCGCTGGATGCGATCGCCTGTGGCGTGTTGCGGAAGCGCGCGGCGGGCTGGCGCATGCACAGCGTGGATATTGACGGGTGCGTGCTGCGGCGGGATGGCGCCCGGGCGGCCCCCGTGCGGTTCGACTTTCCGGTGAGCGTGGCGAACGCCGAGGGCGTGCGCCTGGCGCTGGTGGCGGCGGCACGGGAGGGGCGGCGCAGATTGGAAACCCAGTCAACTTCTCATTAATAAGACAATTCGCATTGATTTGGCCTCTCTGAGGCCATAGTCTCGCCCCGACGCCGGGCCAGAACGCCAGGACGTCATCAATCGTGGTGCCCGAAGTGGCACGCCGTCAGGGAGTGAGCCATGTCCGACACGCCGGCCGCCAGCCGCAACCTAGCCGCGCCCCGCCTGGTCGAACTGGCATTGGCGGCGGGCGAGGGCCGGCTCTCGGCGAACGGCGCGCTGGTGTGCCGCACCGGCGAGCACACCGGCCGCAGCCCCGAGGACAAGTTTGTGGCGGACGAGCCGGAAAGCCGCGACCAGGTGTGGTGGGGCAAGGTGAACCGGCCGTTGCCCGCGGATCGCTTCGCGGCGTTGGCAAAGCGCGTGGAGGCATACCTCGCCTCCCGGCGCCTGCACGTGCAGGACCTGTTTGCCGGCGCCGACCCCGCGCATCGAATTTCGCTCCGCGTCATCACCCCCAGCGCATGGCACGCGCTGTTTTCGCGCAACATGTTCATCCGGCCTGGCCCGGCCGCGCTGGACGATTTCGTGCCCGACTGGACCATCCTGCATGCGCCCGATTTCAGGGCCGATCCGGCACGGGACGGCACGCGCAGCGACTGCGCCATCGTGCTGAGCCTGGCCCAGAAGCGCATTGTGATCTGTGGGACCAGCTACGCGGGCGAGATCAAGAAATCGATCTTCACCGTGATGAACTGGTTGCTGCCGCAACAGGGCGTGCTGCCGATGCATTGCAGCGCCAATGTCGGCCCCCATGGTGACAGCGCGCTGTTCTTCGGTCTGTCCGGTACCGGCAAGACGACGCTCAGTTCCGACCCCGCGCGCACCCTGGTCGGCGATGATGAGCATGGCTGGAGCGATACCGGCATCTTCAATGTCGAGGGCGGCTGCTATGCCAAGGTGATCCGCCTGTCACGCCAGGCGGAGCCGGAAATCTTCGCCGCCAGCCACCGCTTCGGCACCGTGCTGGAGAACGTGGCGATGCACGATGACGGCACGCTGGACCTGGACAGCGCGGCATTCACCGAAAATACGCGGGCCTGCTACCCGATCGACTCCGTGCCGAACGCCTCGGCCACGGGCATGGCGGGGCAGCCGGCCAATGTGGTGATGCTGACGGCGGACGCCTTCGGCGTGCTGCCGCCGATCAGCCTGCTGTCGCCCGCGCAGGCGATGTATCATTTCCTGTCCGGCTACACCGCGCGCGTGGCCGGCACCGAAAAGGGCCTGGGACGCGAGCCGCAGGCCACCTTCAGCACCTGCTTCGGCGCCCCCTTCCTGCCGCGCCGCCCGGAAGTCTATGGCCGCATGCTGGCCGATCGCATCGCGCGCTCGGGCGCAAAGGTGTGGCTGGTCAACACCGGCTGGACCGGCGGCGGCTACGGCACCGGACACCGCATGAGCATCGCGCACACGCGGGCGCTGCTGCGGGCCGCGCTGGATGGCGGGCTGGACACTGTGCCGATGCGGCGGGATCCGAATTTCGCCGTGCTGGTGCCGCAGGCCTGCCCCGAGGTGCCGGCTTCGGTGCTGAACCCGCGCGAGAACTGGGCCGATGGCGCGGCGTATGACCAGGCCGCAGCCGCCCTGGTGGCACGCTTCGCAAAGAATTTTGCGCAGTTCGAGGGCGTGGTCGGCGGCGATGTGCGCCAGATCGCATTGCAGGCAGCGTAGCGCAGGTCCTTTTCCCGGCGACCTTGCGCTCCCGGGCGGGGCCCTCACACTGCGCCCACATGCCCCCCGCCCAAGCCGAGCCCGACTGGCGAAAAATCTATCGTCTCGCACTGCCCACCACGCTCGTTGCCTTCGCGCAGGGCGGCAGCCAGATGCTGGAAGTGTGGTTCGTGGGGCAACTGGGCACCGAGGCACTGGCCGGTTATGCGCTGGTGCTGCCGCTGCTGCTGCTGCTGCAAATGACCTCGGCCGGCGCCATGGGCGGCGGCGTATCCTCGGCCATCGCGCGGGCGCTGGGCGGCGGCAACCCCAACCAGGCCGCCGACCTGGTGTGGCACGCGCTGGCGATCGCGGTGGCCATGGGCGTTCTGTACACAGTCGTGGTCGAAGCATTCGGGCGCGCAATCTTCTCGGCCATGGGTGCGCAAGGTGCCGCGCTGGAGCATGCGGTGACCTATGCCAGCTGGCTGTTCGCCGGCGCCACGCTGGCCTGGATCACCAATACGCTGGCCGCCGTGCTGCGGGGTGCCGGCAACATGCGCCTGCCCGCGCGCATCATGAGCGTGCTGTGGCCCAGCCAGGCGCTGGCCAGCGGCGCGCTGCTGCTGGGCACCGACCTCGGCATGGCCGGCGCGGGCCTGGCCTACACGGTCACGCTGGGCGTCGCCGCGGCGGTGATGGCCTGGGCGATTTTTTCGGGCGGCGCCGGCTTCGCACCTGCACCGCGCTTCGACCCGCAGGCAAAACTGTTCGGGAAGATCCTGTCGGTCGGCGCGATCGCCACCGTCATGGCCTTCATCGCCAACCTGAACACGGTGCTGGTGACCCGCATCATCGCCGGCGAAGGCGTGGCGGCGATCGCGGCGTACGGCATCGGCGTGCGGCTGGAATTCATGATGATCCCGCTGGCCTTCGGCATCGGCGCCGCGCTGACCACGCTGGTGGGCATGGCGGTTGGCCGCGGCGATTGGCCGGCGGCACGACGCATCGCCTGGACGGGCGGGCTGATGTCGGCCGCACTGGCCGGCAGCGTGGGGCTGATGGTTTCCCTGTTCCCCACCTTCTTCAGCTGCATCTTCTCCGCCGATCCGGCGGTGCAGGCGGCAACGCGGCTTTACCTGGTGATCGTGGGGCCGAGTTTCGCGGGGCTCGGCCTGGGCATGGCGCTCTACTTCGCGAGCCAGGGCGCGGGGCGCATGCGCGTGCCGTTCATGGCAGCGCTCGCGCGGCTTTCGCTGGCTGTCGGTGGCGGCTGGTGGCTGGCCGAGCATTTCGGCATGGCGGGCGCGTTCATGGGTGTTGCGGCCGCGCTGGTCAGCTACGGCGGGATCGTGGCCGCCGGGATCAGGCCGGGCCTGTGGGGACCGAAGGTGCCCTGACGATGCGCAGCCGTGCGCGACCCTGCGCGCGGTCATCCAGCAACGTGAAGTTATCCGCCGCCAGCGAATCGTCGCGCGCGGTCTCGATGCACACCAGCGCGGCCGGCGCCAGCCAGCAGCGCGCTGCCAGGGCGGCCAGCGTCGCATCGGGCAGCCCCTTGCCATAGGGCGGATCGAGGAACACCAGCGTGCAGGGGTGCGTTGCTGCCGGCGGCAGGGTGGCATCGGTGCGGATTGCGCGCGCGTTGGCGCCGCAGGCCGCGATGTTGGCGGTCAGTGCGCTGAAGGCCAGGGCATCCGTCTCGAAGCAGGTCGCGTGCGCGGCACCGCGCGACAGCGCCTCCAGTGCCAGCGCGCCGGTGCCGGCGAAGGCATCCAGCACCACGGCGCCCTCGACCACGGCGCGGCCGGCGAAGGGCGCGTGCCACAGCACGTCGAACAGGGCTTTTCGCGCACGGTCGCTGGTGGGGCGCGTGGCCGTGCCGGCCGGTGCCTGAAGTTTTCGCCCGCGCCAACGGCCGCCGACGATCCGGATCATGTGGCGGGCGTGGTGCCCAGCGTGGCGCGCAGAATTCTTCCGGGCACTTCCTCGATCTCGCCGGGCTTCAGTTGGCCCAGCGGAAACGGGCCGTAGCCCACGCGCAGCAGGCGGTTCACCGCCAGCCCCAGATGCTCCATCACGCGGCGCACCTCGCGGTTCTTGCCTTCCTTCAGCGACACGGTCAGCCAGGCATTGGCGCCCTGCCTGGAATCAAGCCCCGCCTCGATCGGGCCGTACTGCACGCCGTCCACCTTCACGCCGCTTGCCAGGGCGGCCAGCGCCTTCTCGTCGGGCGTGCCGTGCACGCGCACGCGGTAACGCCGCAGCCAGGCATTGGCGGGCAGTTCCAGGCGGCGGGCCAGCGCACCATCGTTGGTCAGCAGCAGCAGGCCCTCGCTGTTGTAGTCCAGCCGGCCGACGCTGAGCACGCGCGGCATGCCGTTGGGCATCTTCTCGAACACGGTGGGGCGGCCTTCGGGGTCCTTGTGCGTCACCATCAGGCCGCGCGGCTTGTGGTAGCGGAACAGGCGCGTGGGCTCGGCGGCCGCGATGCGCTTGCCATCCACGCTGAGGACGTCGTCATGCCCCACCAGCACGGCGGGGGTGGCCAGTACCTCGCCGTTCAAGGCCACGCGCCCGTCGGCGATCATGCGCTCGATCTCGCGGCGGCTTGCGACGCCGGCGCGCGCCAGGACTTTTGCGATCCGCTCACCGGTCATTGCGTGGCCGCGACCAGCGCGTCGAATATGCGGCGGTCGGCGGGATCAACGTGATATTCCGGGTGCCATTGCACGCCCAGGCAGAATTTCCGGGCTGCGTCCTCGATGGCCTCGATCACGCCATCGGGCGCGCGGGCGCTGATGCGCACGCCTGGCCCCACCGCATCGGCGGCCTGGTGGTGTGCGCTGTTCACCGCCATCGCCGTGGTGCCGACCACGCGGTGCAGCAGGCTGCCAGGTGCGATGGCCACCGCATGCCCCGCTTCGGTACGCGGATTGGGCTGCTCATGCGGCAGCGCGTGTTGAAGACTGTCCGGGATGTGCTGGATCAGCGTGCCGCCCAGCGCCACGTTCAGCAGTTGCTGCCCGCCGCAGATGCCCAGCACCGGCATGTCGCGCGTCAGCGCCCCGTTCAGCACCGCGAGTTCGAACGTGGTCCGGTTCTCCTTGAGCGAGACCGTGGCATGGCGCTCGACCGCGCCGAACAGTTTCGGGTCAACGTCGAAGGCGCCGCCGGTCACGACCAGGGCGTCGATGCGATCCAGGTAGGTGTCGGCCAAGTCGGGAATGTGGGGCAGTGCCACCGGCAGCCCGCCCGCGGCGGCGATGGCGCCAAAATAGTTCTGGCGGATTGCGTACCACGGCATCTTCGACCAGCCGCCGGCCGGTTCGCTGTCGAGCGTGAGGCCGACCAAGGGTAGTTTCTTGCGCATCGTGCCTTCCTGCCCCAAACCGGCCGCCATGCGAAGCATGCAGTTGGCGCTGGAGCAGGCGCGTGCCGCGGCACGGCGGGGCGAGGTGCCGGTCGGTGCGGTCGTCACCGACTCCGCGGGCGCCGTGCTGGCCCAGGGGGCCAACCGCGTGGAGGAGCTTTCGGACCCCGCAGCGCACGCCGAGATCCTGGCGCTGCGCGAGGCTGCGCGCCTGCGCGGCACGAAATACCTGGAGGATTGCGACCTGGCGGTCACGCTGGAGCCCTGCGCCATGTGCGCCGCCGCGATCAGCCTTTACCGCATCCGCAAGCTGGTGTTCGCCGCCTACGACCCCAAGGGCGGCGGCGTGGAGCACGGCGCCCGCGTGTTCAGCCACCCCACCTGCCACCACCGACCCGAGGTGGTGGGTGGCGTGTTGGAGAGCGAGTCCGCCCTGCTGCTGCGCGACTTCTTCGCCGCGCGACGGTGAGCCCGACGCTCAAGGGCACGCTGGCCGGTGCCGCCGGCGCGCTCACCATCGTCACGTCCGATGCGATCACCAAGGCGCTTGTGGCCGGCCTGCCGGCAGCCCAGATCGTGGGTATCCGCGGTGCGCTGGCGGTGCCGCTGATCGTGCTGCTGGCCGTCGCCCTCACCGGCGGTGCCTGGCGCTCGGCGCTGCGACCGCGCGACTGGCGCGCCAACCTGGTCCGCAACGGCATCACGGCCGGCCACTCGGTGATGGTGGTGCTGTCGGTCGCCGCGCTGCCGCTGGCCGAGGCGCTGGCGATCGTGTTCCTGGCGCCGCTGGTCGCCTTGCCGATCGCGCGGCTCTGGGTGGGCGAACGCGCCGGCCTGGCGCGCTATGCCTGCATCGGCGCGGGCTTCGTCGGCGCCGCGCTGGTGCTGGCGCCGGACGGGCGGCTGCCCGGCTGGGTCGCGCTGGTGCCGCTGGCCACGGCCGTCAGCAGCGCGCTGGTCGATGTGTCCACGCGTTACGCCGCGCGCACCGAGCCCGCATTGCCGCTGCTGCTGGGCACCATGGCGGGGCAGGCGGTGTTCGGCGGCACGCTGTGTGGCGTGGTCGGGGCGGCCGCGCCGACTGCCACGCAATGGCTGGGCCTGGCCGCCTGCGGGCTGCTGATGAGCCTGTTTCACTGGCTTTCCATCATCTCGCTGCGGCTGGCCGACGTGGGCACCATCGCGCCGCTGCGCTATCTGGGTCTGGTGTGGGCGGCGCTGCTGGGCTGGGTGTTCTGGGGCGACGTGCCGGGGCCGGTGACCGTGCTGGGCGTCGGGCTGATCGTGGCCGCGGGGGTGGCCAATCTGCGGCTGTCGCTGCGGCGGGTGTGAGCTGGCCCACAGCTGATGGTTGCGTTATCGTGATAAGTGCAGAAATGCAACATCGGGGGATTTACCATGCACGCGCTCACGCTCCGACCAATCGCCGTCGCCTGCGCCGCCGCCCTGGTCGCCGGATGCTCATCTTCCGGTGGTGCGCTGTTCCCCACCGGAGCACCGACCACCATCACCGACATCACCGAGCGCGAGGCCACCCGCATCTTCAGCGTGGGTCCCGCCTGCCCTGCCGCAGTCGCTGCCGACCCGTCGCTGGCGCCGCCCGCACCGCCAGGGCCGCCCGGCGCGGCGGCAGCGCCCGCCATCCCGGCGGCCCTGATCGCCCCGATCGCGGGCTTCCTGGCCAATGCCGCCATCACCGCCATCACAGATGCTCTGCGCGAGGCGCAGGAGAAGCTCACCACCTCATACCTGGCCAGCGGCACGGGCGATGTGGGCCAGAACGACTGCTGGGTGATCATCCGCGGTCGCTTCGGCAGCGGCGGCCAGGCCGATGCGCGCCGCCAGGGGCGCCTGCCCGAGGACACGCTCCGCAAGTTCGGGCTGGTCGCCTGGCCCGATTTCTACCTGGAGGTCTCGCTGAAGCCCGACCCCGCCACCGTTGGGCGCGGGCGCGAGGTGCGCGGGCGCGGTGGCGCCGGGTCCGGCGCGGTGCGGCTGACCATGCGGCCGGAATTCTTCCAGTTCGGCGACACGGCGGCGGAAAACCGTGGCAACGGCCGCAAGCACATCGTGCTGACGCTGGGCGCGCGGCTGGAACCGGTCACGCCGCCATCCTCGGCGCCGGATGTCGCCGGTGGTGCCGCCGCAGCGGTGGTGTTCGACCTGGGCGAGGTGCGGGTGGGCAGCGCCATCGCCCCCGTGCCCGGCGCGCCGCCACCGTTTGCCGAACAGCAACGCGTGGTAACGCTGACGGCCGCCGGCAACGCGGCACCACGACTGAACCTGACCGGCTTCATCACCGAGACCGGCGAGCGGTCGCGGGCGCTGGCGCTGATCGCCTCGGCCTTCGACTCGCAGAAGGCGAGCTTCGAGACGGTGCTGGCGAACTTCCTGAAGAATGCGCTGGGTGAGAAGCCGCGGCCGTAGCGACGGCGGATCGCCATCGGGGATGCGGGTCGCTGTTACGCGTAGGACCAAGATGGGTTCTGGCCGGGCGGACAGTAGCCACCGCTTGGCGGCGATCACCGATGGCGACAGCAGCGGTGGCAGTGGACTAGCAGGAGCGTGACCTGTGTGAGGGCGGTCACGCGCATTTCGCTATCGATATGATCTTGTGCAGGCGTTCAGCCCGGGGGACTTTCGATGCGACCGATCCTGCTGCCGACAGTTCTGGCGCTGCTGCTTGGTGGCTGCGGCACGATTTTCGACTTCAGCGTGCCGCGGGCCGACCGATGCAACCCTTCCGGCGCGGAGGTTGTGCCGGGCGGGCTCAGTGGGGCGGGCAATGCCGGAACCACACCATGCTTGCTGGGGTCCTATGCCGACGTGGCGCGGGACGCCCGCTTCTACCGCGACGACTATCGCGACCGCGGCGGATCTGCCGCGACCGCGCCGCAGGTCTTCGACATGGGCGTGCTGGGTTCAGCCATCTACGCGATCGCCGCCAACAGTCTGCGCTGGGGCACCAATGGCGCGACCACCGCGGCGATCACCGGCGCTTCCATTGCCGCGGTCGGCGCCTACTACAATCCGCGCACGCGTCGCGACATCTATTTCAACGGCGCGACCGCGATGCAGTGCATTGTCAACCTGGCGACGAACCTGGACAATGAAAGGGCGCTACACTCGCCGCTGCTGCAGGCACCAACACTGCGGGGCGACGCATTGATGGCGCCGTTGCAACGCAGCGGCATCTCGTCCAGCGCGCGCGCGACGCTGGTTGCGAACCTCAACACGCTGCGCACCACGGTGCAGCAACTCGCCGCGGCGATGGAGGCGATCAATGTACATGTCGTCAAGTCCGCCGCCGATGCTTCGCGGATCACGACCTTGAGCGCCATTGCCAGTGCCCTCGTGACCGAGGCGCAGGCTGCGGCAAAAGCCAAGATCGCCGCCCAGGCCGCCATCGAGGAAGCTGCCAAGGCCGGTCAGGGGGCGCGGCGTGCTCTCGCCGATGCAGAGTTGAATGCCCTGATCACCCTGACCGACATCGCCACCAGCCTGCCGCTGGAGATCGCGGCGTGCAAGGCGCTGGCCGGGGCGAGCTGAACCGTCCCTGGCCAATTGCCATCGGTTCGGGCCAGTCGTCGAAGTTTTCGCGGCACAGGAATTCGTCGTCCCGCACCGCCGGGACCAGCGCGCTGGGCACGGTCAGTCGCGCAGGGCAGCGACGGCCCGGCGCAGCGCCGGGATAGTCTCGACCTCAAACCACGCATGCCGCCGCGCCCAGGCCAGGGTGCGCCAGCTGGGATGCGGCAGCGGGAAAAATCCGGCCGGCGCCTCGCGCCAGGCCGCCACCGTGTCGGTCACGCTGCCGCGCGAGAAATACAGCGCCTGCGCATAGCCGCCCACCAGCAGGGTCAGCCGCACATTGCGCAGCAGCGGGCGCAGCACCGGGTGCCAGGTCGGTGCGCATTCCGGGCGCGGCGGTGCATCACCACCATGCGGCAGGCGGCCGGGATAGCACATGCCCGCGGGCAGGATCGCGATGGTCGCATCGTCGTAGAAGGCATCGCGCGTCATGCCCAGCCAGCCGCGCAGGCGATCGCCGGAAGGATCGTTCCACGGCACGCCGGTGGCGTGCACCTTGGTGCCGGGCGCCTGGCCGATGATCAGCAGGCGCGCGGTTTCGGAAACCCGCAGCACCGGGCGCGGCCCCAGCGGCAGGTGCGCGGCACACAGCGTGCAGGCGCGTGCCGCGGCGGCCGCTTCATCCAGCGTCATGCAACAGCTCCCGTACGAAATCCGGCACCACGCGCGTGGCCGCACCATAGCGCGCGTCGCTGAACAGGCTGGCACCCTCGCTGGGTTCGGCGTTGAGCTCCACCGTGCGGACACGGCCGCGCGCCCGGGCTGCGAAGCCGGCCGCCGGATACACATTGCCCGATGTGCCGATCGAGACGAACAGGTCGCACGCGGCAAGGGCTGTTTCGATCGCGTCCATGTGCATGGGCATCTCGCCGAACCATACGATGTGCGGGCGCATCCTGCCGCGCACGCCGCAGCCGGGGCAGGGTGTGGCAGTGGCCAGATCCGCTGCCCAGCCATGCACCGTGCCGCAGGCCAGGCACCGGGCGCGCAGCAGCTCGCCATGCATGTGCAGCAGGTGGCGCGTGCCGGCGCGATCGTGCAGGTCGTCCACGTTCTGTGTCACCACCAGCAGGTCGCCGGGCCAGCTGCGGGACAGTTCCGCCAGCGCGATGTGAGCGGCGTTCGGCATCACGTGCGGCAACTGTGCGCGGCGGGCGTTGTAGAAGCCGTGCACGCGGGCGGGGTCGCGCGCGAAGGCCTCGGGTGTGGCCACGTCCTCGATCCGCACACTGGCCCAGATGCCGTCGCGGTCACGGAACGTGGCCAGCCCGCTTTCCTGCGAGATGCCGGCGCCAGTCAGAATCACGATGTTCGGGGCGGTCATGCGGGCAGCATAGCCGCCCCGCGCGTCAGTGCGTGTGTACGCCGCTGCTGGCACCGGCGGCTTCCACCGCCAGCTCCACCTCGATCCGTCCGGCGCGCTCGAACACCAGCGTCAGCAGAATGCGGGCGCCGCGCTCGAACTTCTGGCGCGTGCCAAGCAGCATCACGTGCAGTCCGCCCGGCTGCAGCGTCACCTCGCTGCCGGGAGGGATCGGGATGTCCGGCACCGGGCGCATCCGCATCACGCCGCCATCGTTGATGTGGGTGTGCAGCTCCACCGTGGTCGCGGCAGGACTTTCGGCGCGCAGCAGGCGATCGGGCGCCGTGCCGGTGTTGCGCACGGTCAGGAACCCGCCGCCCGCGGCGCCGGCGGCGGCGGTCGCACGGGTCCAGGGATGGGCGATCTTCAGGTCGCCCAGCGTGTAGTCATGCGCCAGGGCGGGTGCGGCCAGCAGCAGCGCCACCAGCGTGGCCAGGATGCGTCGCATGGAAGTCTCCCTCAGCGCGCGGACAGGATGACGGGATCAGCGACGCCGGCGCGTCCTTCGATGCGGCCGGCCAGGCGCGCGATCCGCACCGCAAGCGACGCCGCGGCATCCGGGTTGCCGCCGGCGCACTCGTCGCGCGCGCGGGCAAGGGCTTCGGCCAGCGTGGCGTTCTCGATCGCGTTGGCGATGCCGCGGACCGACGCCGTCGCCTCGGCCGCCTGGCGCAATGCCGCGGTGCATACGGCATTGAGCAGCGCGTTGATCTCCTCCGGGTCGCAGGCGCGCGCGACCATGGGTACGGCGGAGGCGGCCAGCATGGCCGCCCCCAGCACGAACGCCGAACCCCGCCTCACTTCGCCGCTCCCGCCGGCCCGACCGGCTTGCTTGGCCCCTCCGGCCCGAACGTCACCACACGGGATGGCGCCGCCACGGTTGCGAAGCTCGCCACCATGCGCCGCTCGGTCACACCGATGACGCTGACGGTGTCGGCCAGCGTGTCAGGGGTCAGCAGCCTGCTGCCGTCGCCGGACAGCGCGTTTTCGCGGGCGCCATTGCCGGCACCCACGGCGATGCTGGGCAGTTGCACCGGCCGGCGCGGGTTGCTGATGTCGAACAGCGCCGTCATGCGGGTTTCGGCCCGCTGCCCGGCGGCCGGCGCAATCGTGCCGAGCTGGATGAACAGCAGCTTCCCGTCCGCCGAGGTGATGGGGTAGGCGGGCGACGCATTGGCTTCCGGCGCGCCGACCAGGCTGCGGGTGCAGTCGGGGCCGTCGTAGCGGATCGGCACCTGGGCAGCGAGGTTCAGCCCCGCCGCGTCGATGATCGCGATCTGCCCGACCTGGCAGGTTTCGCCCTGGCCGCGCAGGCCGATCTCGCGCGGCGTGCGCTGCGCCGCCACCATGAACGCGCCGCCGGGAAAGTCCTTCACCGCGTTGCCGCCCACGCCGCTGGTGCTGATCACCGCAAGGCTCGGCACCTCGGCATCGATGTCGATCGCGGCGATCTGCCCGGTGCCGGTGATGAAGTGGAACGCGCGCCCCGTGGCCAGCGAGCTGCCGCTGCCATGCGGCGCCAGCGCGGTGAAGCGCCGCCCCGTCTCGTCGCAGGTCCGTGCCGCGGTCGCGCCGTCGAAGCCGAAATCGGCGGCCGAGAACGTCTTCACCGCCGCGATCTCGCGTGGGTTGGTGTAGTCGTACACGGTGATCACGTCGGCGCAGTCCGCGATATTGCTGATCGCCACGCGCGGGCGGCGCGTGCTGAAGGCCGCCTTGTGGTGGCCGCGGCCCAGCCGCACCTCGCCCGCCGCTTCCAGGTAGCGGGGCTGGCCCGGCGTGATGTTCACCAGCAGCATCGAGCTGTCGGCAGGGCGCTGGCCCACGGGCGTGTTGGCCTCCACGCCGTCATTCAGCACGACAAAGAACTGCCTGCCGTCGATCGGATGCGACAGATAGGCATGCACGGGGCGGGTGGCGCCGATTCCGGAAGCCGGGATGCGCCCGATCTCGCGTGCCGCTGCCGCGTCGATCAGGATCAACTGGTTGCCGGCGGTATGGTTCAGGATGGCAACGCCCGCCGGCGTCATCTGGATATCGGTGGAGCCGCCGGGGGTGGCGAAGCGGGCGCGCTCGGCGCCGGTGGCAAGGTCGTGCACCGCCACCGCATCGCGGCCGGAGACGACCGCGACCGAAGCGGTGGATGCGGGCTGGGCATGCACGGAAAGCGAGAGCGAAAGCGCGGCCAGTGCCGCGCCGGCCAACAGATGGGCTCGCATGATGGCGAAACTCCTGACGGGGGGATTCGGGTTTGGCGGAAGCCAGCCGAAGGCGTCAGGCAGCGGGTGGTGCGCGGGGCTGTCCGGGGTGGCAGGCGGGCGCCACCGGCGGCGCGCGGGTTGCGGGGGCCGCATAGGCCAGCGGCGCAAAACTGATCGCGGCGTAGGCCGTGGGGGCCGGCGGTGCGTCCAGCGCCGGCAGTGCGGCGCAGACCGGGCAGGCAAAGGGCGCCGCCTGGCCGGCAGGCAGGGCATCGCCTGCGCCGGCCGCGCCGGCAATACCGGGCCAGGGCATGTGCACGATGCCTTCGGTCGTGCACAGCTCGATCGTGCCATGCTGGGCGGTATGCGCGGCAACGCAGCGCGCGAAGGCCGTGCCCCATTGCAGCGCGAACAGCAGCGCCAGCACGCCCGGCAGGATGCGCGACCGTCTCACGGCAGGTGTTCTACGCCGGCGCCAGCGCGTAATCCACCTCGGGCGTATAGACCGAGAAGTCCTTGCCAAGCCGGCTGGAATAGAGCGTGAAGTGCTCCATGGTCACCGGCTCGGCGCGGAACAGGCTGTGCGCCTGCACCCAGGCAACCACCCTTGCTTCCGGCGCCTGGTCCACGCGCCCCAGCGTGACGTGCGGGGCGAAGCGGCGCCGTTCCGGTGGCAGGCCCACCCGCTGCAGGGCGGTCTCGATCTTCTGCTGCAGGTGGGCCAGCCGGTCCGTCCGCTCCACCTTGGCCCAGACCGCAGTCACCCGCCCGTCGCGATCGAACGTGCCGACGCCGGCGATGGTCAGGTCGAAGGGTTTGGTGCGCAGTGCCGCCAGCGCGTCATCGATGTCCTGCGCCTGCCACGACTGCACCTCGCCGATGAAGCGCAGCGTCAGGTGGTAGTTGTCAGACGGCGTCCAGCGGGCGCCCGGGATACCGCCGGCCAGCGCCGCCAGTTGCGCGCGCAGAATTTCGGGCAGGGTCAGGGCAACGAACAGTCTCATTGGGAAGCACGCTTCGCTGGGCGCATGTCACGGCCTGTCCTGCGCGATCGCGCCGGCGCGGCGGGCCAGCGCGGTTGCGGATGGCAGCAGGCGGCGCACCATCTCGTCCACGCCGGCGCGGTTGGGATGGATGCCGTCCGCCTGGTTCAGCGCGGGGTCGGCGGCCACGCCGTCCAGCAGGAAAGGGTAGAAGATCACGCCGGGCCGCTCGGCCTGGCGGGCGAAGGCGGCGGTGAAGCCGCGGCCGTATTCGGCGCCCAGGTTGGGTGGTGCCAGCATGCCGGCCAGCAGCACCGGCAGTTTCTCGGTGTCCAGCAGCCGGTCCAGGATGGCGGCCAGGTTCTGCGCGGTCGCTTCCGGCGGCAGGCCGCGCAGCCCATCGTTGCCGCCAAGCGCCACGATGGCGCCGTGCGGCCGGTCGGCCAGCGCCCAATCCAGCCGCGCCCGGCCACCAGCGGTGGTGTCGCCCGACACGCCGGCATCGATCACCCGCACGGTCGGAAAGCCGTTGGCGCGCAGCGCCGCCTGCAGCACGGCAACGAAGCCGTCGTTGCGCGCCAGCCCATAGCCGGCGGTCAGGCTGTCGCCCAAGGCAAGGATGCGCACCTCGCGCGGTTGTGCGCCTGAAGGTGACAAGGGCGCGAGCAGGCCGGCGAAACCGGCGGCCAGCGCTTTGCGGCGGCGCAGCGAAGCCCCACCTTGGGGTCTTATGAGGAGGGCTGGCATGGACGTCATCGTTGATCCGCAACGGACCGATTCGCCGCTGGTGGCGGTGCGGGCCTTGCGCCTGACGGTGCCGTCCGATGCCGGGCCGGTCAATATTCTTCGCGGCATCGACCTGGATGTGATGGCCGGCGAGGCCTGCGGCATCGTGGGGCCGTCCGGGTCGGGCAAGACCAGCCTGATGATGCTGGTGGGCGGGCTGGAGCAGGCCAGCGCCGGCAGCATCGCCGTTGCCGGCCGGGAACTGACCCGCATGGACGAGGACGCGCTGGCCGAATTCCGGCGCGACCACGTGGGCATCGTGTTCCAGGCCTTCCACCTGATGCCGACCATGACGGCGCTTGAAAACGTGGCGGTGCCGCTGGAGCTTGCCGGCCGGGCCGATGCCTTCGCCGCCGCCGAAGCGGCGCTGGGCCAGGTGGGCCTGTCGCACCGCACCACGCACTATCCGGGGCAGCTTTCCGGCGGCGAGCAGCAGCGGGTGGCGCTGGCCCGGGCGCTCGCGCCGCGGCCAAAACTCATCCTGGCCGACGAGCCCACCGGCAACCTGGATGGCGCCACGGGGGCGTCGGTGATGGACCTGCTGTTCGGCCTGACCCGCGACGCTGGCGCCACGCTGGTGCTGATCACGCATGATCCGCGGCTGGCCAGCCGGTGTGACCGGATCGTCACCATCCGCGACGGCCTGATCGCCGGCGAAGCGCGCCCGGTTGCGGTAGCGGCGTGAGGGTCTCGGAGTTCTCGCTGGCGCTGCGCATCGCGCGTCGCGAATTGCGGGGCGGCGTGGCAGGCCTGCGCATCGTGCTGGCTTGCCTGGCGCTTGGCGTGGCCGCCATTGCCGCCGTCGGCACGCTGACCGCTGCCGTGCAGGCCGGGCTTGCCGCCGATGGCCGTCGCATCCTGGGCGGCGACCTGGAGGTTTCCGCAAGTTCGCGCGACATCCCGCAGGCGATGCGTGCCTGGCTGCGCCTGCGCGCCGACACGGCCGACCAGGTCGAGATGCGCTCGATGCTGATCGCCGACCGCACCGGCGAGCGCATGCTGGTGGAGCTGAAGGCGGTGGCGCCCGCCTATCCGCTGTATGGCGAGGCGCGGGCCGCCGGCCTGCCGGTGCAGCAGGCGCTTGCGACCGGGCGTGATCTGCCCGGCCTGGCCGCCGAGCAGGTGGTGCTTGACCGCCTCGGCCTTTCGCCCGGCGACGTGGTGCGCCTGGGGGAGGCAAGGTTTCGTGTGGTCGGCCCGATCACCGCCGAGCCCGATCGCGTCGCCAGCCCCACCGTGCTTGGGCCGCGCGCGATGATCGCGCTGGACGCGCTCGGGGCCACGCAGCTGGTGCAGCCCGGCAGCCTGATCCGCTTCGAGACGCGCGTGCGGCTGGCCGAAGGCACCGACGTAAACGCCTTTGCCCGTGCGCTGCGGGCAGAATTCCCCGACCAGGGCATCCGCATCCGCAACGCAAGCCAGGCCGCACCCCAGGTGGAGAGTTTCGTGGGTCGCACGGAATCGTTCCTGACGCTGGTCGGCCTGACAGCCCTGCTGGTGGGCGGCATTGGCGTGGCGAATGGCGTGAGCGCGTGGCTGGCAGCGCGCGCGCGTTCGATCGCGACGTTGAAGTGCCTGGGCGCGCCGGCCCGGGTGATCTTCGCGGCCTACGGCGTGCAGCTGGCCGTGCTGGCCAGCCTGGGAACCCTGCTGGGGCTGGCGGTGGGTGCGGTGCTGCCGTTCGGCCTGGCCGCCGTGGTGGGCGATGCCCTGCCGGTGCCGCCGCGCTTCGGCCTTTATCCCGGACCGCTGGCGCTGGCAGCGTTGTATGGCCTGCTGTGCGCGCTTTGTTTCGCGCTGTGGCCGCTGGCCCGCGCGCGGGAAATCCCGGCAATCGCGCTGTTCCGCGACGCGATCGACCCCGCCACGCACCGGCCGCGCGGCGGCTGGATCGTTGCCAATGCGGTGATCGCGCTGCTGCTGGCTTCCCTGGTGGTCGCGACCTCCACGGATCGCGCCTTCGCCGCCTGGTTCTGCGCGGGCGCGGCCGGCACGCTGCTGGTGTTCCGGCTGGGCGCGATGGCACTGACCCGCCTTGCCCGCGCCGTGCCGCACAGCCGAAAAGTATGGCTGCGGCTGGGCTTGGCCAACCTGCACCGGCCCGGCACGCCGGCACCGCTGATGCTGGTGTCGCTGGGGCTTGGCCTGTCCACGCTGGCGGCGGTGGCGCTGATCCAGGGCAACCTCAACCGCGAGATCACCGAGCGCATGCCGGCCGCGGCTCCCAGCTTCTTCTTCGTCGATATCCAGCCCGACCAGGTGCAGCGGTTCGACGCGCTGCTGGCCGCCGATCCCGCGGTCGGCGAGGTCACCCGCGTGCCGTCGCTGCGCGCGCGCATCGTGGCGATCAAGGGCGTGCCGGTGGAACAGGCGGTGGTGGCGCCCGAGGCGCAATGGGCGGTGCGCGGCGACCGGGGCCTGACCTATGCCGCGACGCCGCCCGCCGGCACCGAGTTGGTCGCCGGCCAGTGGTGGCCCGCCGACTATCGCGGCGCGCCGCTGGTCAGCTTCGATGCCGGCATCGCCGCCGGCTTCGGCATCGGCGTGGGCGACACCGTGACGGTCAACGTGCTGGGCCGCGACGTGACACTAACGGTCGCGAGCCTGCGCCGCATCGACTGGCGGGGCCTGGGCATGAACTTCACCCTGGTTGCCAGCCCCGGCCTGCTGGAGGCCGCGCCGCACACGCATATCGCCACCGTGCATACCCTGCCATCCGGCGAAAGCCGGCTGCTGCGCGCGGTGACGGATGCGCTGCCGAACGTCTCCGCCATCCGGGTACGTGACGCGCTGGAAGCGGTGGCGGGGCTGATCGCGCGGCTGGGGGCGGCGCTGTCGGCCACCGGCGGCGTGGCGCTGGCCGCAGGCGCACTGGTGCTGGCGGGCGCCGTGGCGGCCGGGCAGCGGCGACGCATCCGCGACGCGGTGGTGCTGAAGACGCTGGGGGCCACACGGCGGCAGATCAGGGCTGCCTTCCTGGTGGAATTCTCGGCCGTCGGGATCGCGGCGGGCGTGATCGCGGCCGTGGTGGGCACGGCGGCGGCCTGGGGCGTTGTCACGTACGTGATGCGCAGCCAGTTCACCTTCCTGCCGGCGACCTTGGGTGGCACGATCGTGGCTTGCGCATTGTTGACCGCCGTGTTCGGCTGGTTCGGCACGGCGGGGGCCTTGCGCGCCCGTCCGGCGCCCTTGCTACGGAACGAATAGACTGTTGGCCGGGTTCGATTCCGCTTGAGTCCAGGCCCCGGCTTTCCATATGTGTTGCGCGCGCCGCCCGAACTGGGAGAGGGCGGCTGAAGAAGGGGAACGTGATCATGGCTTTCGGGCCCGAAAATCGCTACGCGTTTGGCGGCGTCGCCGTTCCGCGGCCGGATACCGCGGCGATCGATGTCGGCCTGCGCAGCTACATGCTGCGCGTCTACAACTACATGGCATCCGGCGTGCTGCTGACCGGCATCGTGGCACTGCTGATCGCCAGCAGCCCCGAGGTCGCCTCGCTGTTCTACGTGCGCGGCCGCACGGCAAGCGGGTTGGTCGCCACCGCGCCGACCATCCTGGGCTGGATCGCCATCCTGTCGCCGCTGGCCTTCATCCTGGTGCTGTCGTTCGGCATCAACAAGCTGTCGGCCGGTGCCACCCAGGCACTGTTCTGGGCCTTCAGCGCGGTGATGGGCATCAGCATCGCCAACATCTTCATGATCTACACCGGCACCTCGGTGGCGCGCGTGTTCTTCATCACCGCCGGCACGTTCGGCGCGATGAGCCTGATCGGCTACACCACCAAGCGCGACCTGACCAAGATGGGCAGCTTCCTGATGATGGGGCTGATCGGCATCATCCTGGCCAGCGTGGTCAACATCTTCATCGGCTCGACCGCGCTGCAGTTCGCGATCAGCGTGATCGGCGTGCTGGTGTTCGTGGGCCTGATTGCCTATGACACGCAGCGCATCAAGAACGACTACGTGCAATACAGCTACGCCGAGGGTACCAACGTGGCGGCCAAGCGGTCGGTGATGGACGCGCTGACGCTGTACCTCAACTTCATCAACCTGTTCCAACTGCTGATGCAGTTGCTGGGCAATCGCAGCAGCGAATAGCCCTGGCAACAGGTTGGCCTGGCGATCCTGACCAGAACCCAGGCCCGGCGGAGCAATCCGCCGGGCCTTTGATTTTGCATGCTTTCCCGTCGCCTTGTCGTTAGCCCATTTGGCTGGCATTAACCGTTCCGGGGATAGAATCTTGGCCTGATCGTCGGGGGCGGTGGGTTTGGGGGCAATCGAACAGCCTTGGCGCGTGGCCATGTCGTCGTGCGCGGCGTTGAACGGCGCAACGGCTTGGCAGGTCACGCTCGACCGGCGCAGCGCTGGCCCATGCGCGCTTGGCTTCACCGTGGCCGCGCCGCCGCAGGCTGAACCGCCGCTGCTGCTGGATGGCGCGGCCTTCGCCGTGCTGCCGCTGGCCATGCGGGCGGGCCGGGCGCTGCACGTGGCCGGCAGTGTCTCGCGCACCGCGCTTCGCAATCTGCACGACTTTGCCGGTGCCTGGGCCAACTGGTCACCGCGGGCGTTCCGCGCCGTGCCGATCAGCGCCGACACCGTGCGGGACGACGTGATGCCGCCGCCCCAGCAACGCGCGCTGCTGGCCTGGGATGGCAGCCTGCAGGCCGGCTGCAGCCTAGTGCGGTACCACGACCCCCTGGTGGCCGGCGCCCCCCAACTGGCCGGCCTGCTGCACGTCGCCGGCATGGATGCCGCCCGGCATGACGCAGCCGTGGCAGACGCCGCCGCCCGGGCCGCAGGCGCCCTGGGGATTCCGCTGATCCGCGTCTCGATCGACGCGGCCGCCCAGGGTGCGATCGACCCCGTGGTGGGCAGGCTGCCGCTGGTCGCCGCGGCGCTGCACCTGGCTGGCGGCGGCTGCACCATGGGCCTGGTGCCGCGTGGCTGGCATTACGGCGTGCTGCTGCGCCGCCGGCGGCCGCTGACCCATATGCCCGACCTGCTCTCGGGCGACGGCTTTGCAGTACGAAGCGACGGGGGTGGGCTGGGGCCGGCCGTGCAGGCCGCCATCGTCGCGCGCCGGCCGGAGATCGCGGCCCTGCTGACGCCGCGCGATGCACAGGCGCGGCGCCTGGCGGCACTTGGTTTCGCCGCCGCCGGCCTGGCCCCGCCTGCTGCCGTGAAACTGCCATCGCCCGTGGCCGCGGCGCTGGCGCTCGACCTCGGTGATGCCTTCGCCGCAGCCGCCGCCGAAACGCTGGAGCGCGATGCGCGGCGCCCGGCCGCGGCGGCGCTGCACGTGCTGCGCGCGCGGCTGGCCGCCGCGCGCTGGGGCGGCATCGCCGGCGACTATGTCCGGTGGTTCGGCGCCCTGGCCGGGATGCGCGCGCCATGGCCGCGCTGATGCGCTCGCTGCCCATCCGACCCGCCACCGTGCAGGTCGAGCAAAGGGTGCAGGACGGCGCCAGCGTGGTGCGCCTGGTCATCGAGGACCTGGCCGGTCCGCAGGGCGGCGCCCGCAGCGACGTGTACTGGCGCGTGCCCGACGCGCCTGACCTGCCCGCGCCCGCCACCTTGGACAGCCTGGTGTGCCCGCTGGCGCTGCATGCCCAGGCGCATGGCCAGGACTTGCGGGTGCGCGGGCCGATGAGCGCCATGGGCCTGTTCAACCTGGGCCAATTGCTGGAAGCGCGGCAGGGCACCTCGCCCGCGCTCTATCCGCGCGTCAGCGCCATTGAACCCGACAGCGTCGTCACGCCGGCAATGGCGCCGGATGCGGCAAGGCGCGCGGTGCTGGCTTTCTCCGGTGGGCTGGACAGCACCTTCAGTGCCGCGCGGCATGCTCTCAGGCTGCGGGGCGAGGCAAGCTTCGCGCTGGATGGCCTGGTGATGGTGCACGGGCTGGATGCGCCGCTGTCCGATCGCGCCGGCTTCGCCGGCATGCTGGACCGCGCGCAGCCGGTGGCACGGCGGCTGGGCGTGCCGATCCACGCCGTGGAAACCGACAGCATGCGGCTTTCCCACCCCGCCGCCGGCCACGGCACGCTGTGGCCGCAGCAGGCCACGCCGCTGATCGCGGCGGCGATGTCGCTGTTCATGGCGCGCGCCGGCACCGGCATCATGGGCGGCGGCATCCCCTATGGCGCCGGCCGGGTGGGCCTGGGCCACCCGCCGATCCTGGACCAGTTCGCCGCGCACGCGCTGTTCCGCATCGCCACCGACGGCGCCGAACTGTCACGCGCCGACAAGATCGAGGCGCTGCTGCCCTTTCCGGACCTGCTGGCCGGCATCAAGGTGTGCGTGGGGTCGATGAATGGCGGCGGCAATTCGGCGCTGAACTGCGGGCGCTGCTGGAAGTGCCTGGTGACCTACGTGAATTTCCGCTGCCTTGGCGTCACCGACCCGCCCTGCTTCGCCGAGCCCGTGGACGAGGCGTTGATCAGCACGCTGTCCATGCCATCCGTCTACATGGCCCGCGACCTGGCGCTGGGTTACGAGGACATCGTGGCTCGCCGCGCCACCGGCGCCTGGGCGGACCGGATGGCGCAGGTCATGGCGAAGGTGCCGCCCGAGCCCTATTTCCCCCGCGAGTTGGGCAAGCTGATCCGCCCCCTGTTCTCGAAGCGCCTGCGCGCTGCGATTCGTGCCCGCCTGCCCGCGACGATGCGGCCGTAGGTTCGCTACGCCCCCCAGCGCGTGGTGATCGTGGCCAGGTCGGGCCGGCGGCGCTCGGGTGCCGGGCGCGTGGCGGTGCCGATGTGGATGATGCCCGCCACCTTCTCGTTCTGCGTCACGCCCAGGATGGCGCGGGCGCGCGCATCATAGGCCGGCCAGCCGGTCAGCCAGTCGGCGGCGAAGCCCATGGCCATGGCCGCCGTGATCAGGTTCATGCAGGCGGCGCCGACGCTGAGGACCTGTTCCCATTCCGGCTTGCGCGCCTGCGGGTCGGCCCGGCTGACCACCACCACGACCACGGGCGCGCGACTCAGCAGCGTCGGCATCTTGGCCAGCGTGCGCTGCGCCTTTTCCGGGTTGTCCCGCGCCAGGCCGGCCAGGTCGGTTTGCAGCGCCGCCTGATAGGCCTCGGCCAGTTGCGCGCTGGCGGCCTGGCGGGCGGCGCCCTCGAACACGATGAAGCGCCAGGGCTCCAGCGCGCCGTGGTCGGGCACGCGGGCGGCGATGGTCAGCAGGCGCTGCACCTGCATCGGGTCGGGACCCGGCGCGGCCAGGAAATCGGGATCGACCGACCGGCGGGTTTCGAGCAGCCCCAGGGCATCGGCTGGGGCTGCGGGGGCCATCGGCAGGGCGTCGTTCATGGCGGGTTCCGGGGTTGTGCGGCTGGCGGATAGATATTGCGAACCGCTCGCAACTTCAAGTTTGGCAGGGGAAGTACAGGGAGGGGCGGTGCCGCCCTCAAAACCTCCGCAGCAGCCGGTCGATGTAGTCCAGCTCCTGCTGCGGCCGGTCGCGCTCGCCCAGGCGGCGGCGAAGCTCCTCCTGGATGGCGCGGGTGCGGGCCTGCTCCATTTCGTCGGGCACGCGCACGTCGCTGCCTTCGTCGGCCGAGCCGCCGGGGTCGCGGTTGCGCCGGCCCAGCGGGTCGCGGCCATCGGCACGCTCGCGGCCGGGACCGTCATATTCGCCGCCCTCGGGACCCATGCCCTCGCCCTCGCCTTCTCCCTCGCCTTCGCCCTGGCCCTCGCCCTGCTGCTGGCCCTGCTGGCGCTGGCGACCGAACTGGCGCGCCATCTGCTGCTGCATCTGGCGCCCGCCTTCCTGCAGCGCCTCGATCGCACGCTGCTGCGCGTTCTGCGCCGCACCCTCGTTGCCCTGACGAAGCGCCTCGTTGGCCGAGCGCATCTCCTGGTCGGCGCGGCCCAGCGGCTCGGGCACCTCGCCGGTGGCATCGCCGAATTGCTGCATCATCTCGCCCAGCGCGCGACGCAGCGCCTGCTGCTGGCGCTGGTCCTGCTGGCGCTGGCGGCCTGATTCCTGCTGGCGCTGCGCCTGGTCCTGCTGCGCCTGCGCAGGGTTCTGGCGCTGCTGCGGCGTGGGGCGGCGGGTGCGGTCCTCCTGGGCCTGCTGCTCGCGGCCCTGGGCGCGGTCCATCAGGCCGGACTGGCGCTGCACCAGGTCGTTCAACGCGCCCATGGCCTGCTGGCCCTGCTGGCGGCGCTGCTGGCGTTCCGGGCTTTCGCGCGGCTCGGCCAGGCGGCCCTGGCGCAGCGTTTCCAGCATGCGCTCCATCTGTTCCAGCATGCGCTGGGCATCGGCCATGCGGTTCTCGCGCGCGGCATCACGCATGCGGTCCATCATGCGCTGCATGTCGCGCGGCTCCATCCGCTCGGCCTGCTCGCTGGGGTCGGCCACGCGGCCTTCGCGCTCCATGCGCTCGGCCAGCGCCTCCATGTGGCGCTGCACGGCTTCCGCCAGTTCGCGCATCAGCCGGTCGAGCTCAGCGCGGTCGATCTGCTCGCCGCGCTGTGCCTGGTCGAGCAGGCGGCGGATTTCCTCGCGCAGGGCCTGCACCGCGCGCTCGGTGCGATCGGCCTGGCCCTCCTCGATGCGCAGCGCGGTTTCCCAAAGGATCTCCTGCGCTTCCTCGGCCGCTTCCACGCGGCGGTCGCGGAACAGCCGCGAGCGCGCGACGCGCAGCGCCAGATAGACCGTGGTGTCGTCGTCGAAGCTTTTCGGGTCGCGCGTGATCGCGTCCAGCTCGCGCACCGGCACAGTGCGTTCGGCCGGATTGAGGCTCAGGCCACGACGGATGGCGATCAGTGCCTTGGCCACCGGGTGGGTGAAGTTGCGCTCGGGCAGCACGATGCGGGCGGCCTCGCTGCGGCCTTCCTGGCCCAGCCCGTCGCGCGCCACCAACGTGATCAGCACCGGCAGCCCGGCCCAAGGGTGCGCCACCAGTTCGGCGCCACCGCTGCCCCGCGCGCGCCGCGCATTGGGTGCGGGCAGCGGCAGGTCGATGACGATCGGCGCTGCATCGGGCCGCGCCTCCAGCCGCACTTCGGCGGTCACCTGAACCAAGCCAAAATCGTCCGAGGCATCGAATTCCAGCCGGATCGCGAGGCTTTCGCGCGCGCGCGCAGGGGGCGTGGCGTGTGCAATCACCGGCGGCGCATCGGGCACGACGGCAAGCGGCCAGGCGGCGATCTCGCGGCCCTCGCGCTGCACGGCCAGCCGTTCGCCGGCTTCCAGCACGGTTTCGATCGCCCAGCTTTGCCCATCGATCGCGCGGAATTTCTGGGCCGCGGCGCCGATGCGAAGTTCGGGTTCGCCGGTGCCGCCGGACAGTGCCGCGGTCAGCCGGCTGCCGACCGGCACGGTGATCTCGCCGTGCCGCCCGGCGGCATCCAGGAACAGCGGTGGCAATTGCGTGTAGGCCGGCGGCGCGATCCAGATATCCAGGCGCGGCGGCAGGATGGCCGGCGGCGGCGCAAAGCCTGGTTCAAACGCGCGCGCCAGGCGCGACCCGGCATCGCCGCCGGCCGAGACCCAGGCCGCCAGCACGCCCAGCAGCAGCGCGGCGCGGAAGGCGCGTGGGTCGCGCGCCGCCATGCCGGGCGCGGGCAAGCCGACCCGCAGCCGCCCGATGCGCCGCGCGGTGCGCGCCAGGTGCGCCCGCCACAGGCCTTCCGACGCGGCGTCGCCGCGCCCGGCGACCATGCGGTCAGCCAGTTGCTCCAGCGGCCGGTGCGACAGGCCCGACGCGCGCTCGACCCGCCGGTCGCCCTCATTGGCGCGGGGCAGCACCACCCGCAGCAGACCACGCACGGCCAGGATGACGCTGCCGCCCAGCCACGAGATCAGCAGCAGCAGATGCAGCCAGGCGGGCAGCAGGGCGGGCCAGCCCAGCAGCGCCACGATCGCACCGGATCCCAGAAGTGCCACAGCGGGCCACAAGGCCGGCCAGATGCGTTCCCACAGGATGGCGGCGCGCGCCAGGAAACGGCGGCGGGCAACCAGCCGAATGAATTTCCCGCCCGCGTCGTTCGGCGTGGGCGTGGTGGTCATGCTATCCCGCAAGCCACGGCGGCAGGTGCTCGCCGATCAGCAGGGCGTCGTAGCCTTGGCGTTCGCGCAAGCTGGCCCATGCACCGTCCTTCACCATCACCTCGGGCGCCAGGGGACGGCCATTATAGGTGGACGACATCACCTGGCCGTATGCCCCGGCATCCAGGAACACCACGCGGTCCCCTGGGTTGAGCACCGGCAGCGCACGGTTGCGCGCGAAGTGGTCGCCGCTTTCGCAGACCGGGCCCACGACCTCGGCCGGCGAAAGCGGGGCCGCATGCTGCGCCGCCGCGACCGGCAGGATGCCATGCCACGCGCCGTACATGGAAGGACGGATCAGGTCGTTCATGCCCGCATCCAGAATCACGAAGCGGTGCGCTTGGTTGCGTTTTTCCAGCGTGACCGATGCCAGCAGCACACCGGCCGGACCGACCAGCCAGCGCCCCGGCTCGAACAGCAACGGTCGTTGCAGGGGACCGAGCGTTTCCTTCACCACTGCGGCGTAGTCGCCAGGCTGGGGCACCGCCTGGCCGCGATACGGGATGCCCAGGCCGCCGCCGCAATCCAGCCGCGGCACGTCGTGACCGGCCGCCATCAGGGCGCGCGCCAGGTCGGCCAGCCGCGCATAGGCGGCGCGATAGCCGGCCAGCGTGCCGATCTGGCTGCCGATATGCGTGGCCAGCCCCGCCATGCGGATGCCAGGCAGTTGCGCCGCATGCGCGTACAACGCCGGGATGTCGGCGGCCGCGATGCCGAACTTGTCGCCGGCGCGGCCGGTGGAAATCTTGTCATGCGTGCCCGCGTCCACGTCGGGGTTGACGCGCAGTGCAACCGGCGCTGTGCGGCCCTCGGCCACCGCAATGGCCGACAGCATCGCCACTTCCTCGGCGCTTTCGGCGTTGAACTGCAGGATGCCCTCGGCCAGCGCATGGCGGATTTCCGGGTCGCGCTTGCCGACGCCGGCGAACACGATGCGCGCGGCGGCAAAGCCGGCATGCCGCGCCTGGCGCAGCTCGCCCTCGCTGACGATGTCCGCGCCGATGTCCTCCGCCGCCAGCGTGCGCAGCACGCCGCGTGCGGCATTTGCCTTCATCGCATAGTGGATCGAGACATCGAGGCCGGCCTCGGCCAGGGCGCCGCGGAATGCGGCCAGGCGATCGGTCAGCGTGGACGCGGAATAGACCCAAGCGGGCGTGCCCACCCTGTCGGCGATGGCCGCGAGCGGCACGCCCTCAAGCGCGAGGCCCTGATGGGTCAGCGCAAGGTGGGGATGCTGCGCCAGCAGGGTGGCGAAGCCGGGGTCGGGGTCGGTGGGGGTGGCGTCGGGCATGGCGGCATCGTGTTTCACATGCGCGGACGCTTGTGTCACCGCCCCCACTGCCTCACCGCGTCGGATACTGTCTTGGCCAGGTCGCGGTATTGGGATCGGGCGGCTCGGGGTCGCCCTTCTTGCCGCAAGCCACCACGGCCAGCAGCACCAGTGCCAGCAGGATGGCGTTCAGGAAAGGCGCGCGAGCCATGCCTCGGCCTCCCGCAGGACGTTGGCGGGCGCGGTGCCGCCGAAACTGGTGCGGCTCGCCACGCTCGCCTCCGGCGTCAGCACCGCGAACACGTCCTGCGTGATGCGCGGCTCCACCGCCTGCATGTCGGTGAGCGGCAGGCCGGACAACTCCACGCCCAGCTGTTCGGCCGCGCGCACGATGCGGCCGGTGACGTGATGCGCGTCGCGGAACGGCAGCTTCAGGGTGCGCACCAGCCAGTCGGCCAGGTCGGTCGCAGTCGCGTAGCCGGTGCCGGCATATTTTCGCATCTGCGCCACGTCGGGTTGCAGGTCGCGGACCTGGCCTTCCATTGCGGCCAGGCACAGCAGCAGGGTTTCGGCGGCGTCGAAGACCGGTTCCTTGTCCTCCTGCATGTCCTTGCCATAGGTCAGCGGCAGGCCCTTCAGCACCGTCAGTAACCCGACGAACGACCCCAGCACGCGCCCGGTCTTGCCGCGCACCAGTTCCGACGCATCGGGGTTCCGCTTCTGCGGCATGATCGAGCTGCCGGTGGTATAGGCGTCGCTGAGCCGGATGAAGCGCCAGGGCGGCGACATCCAGATCACGATCTCCTCGGCCAGGCGCGACAGGTGCATGGCAGTGATCGCGCAGCACGAGAGGAACTCCAGCGCGAAATCTCGGTCGGCCACGGCATCCAGGCTGTTCGCGGCCGGGCCGTCGAAGCCCAGTGCCTTGGCCGTCATGTGCCGGTCGATCGGAAAGCCGGTGCCGCACAGCGCGGCGGCGCCCAGCGGCGAGCTGTTCAGGCGTGCGCGGCAATCGGCGAACCGGGTCCGGTCGCGCGCGAGCATTTCCACATACGCCAGCAGATGGTGGCCGAAGGTGGTGGGCTGGGCTGCCTGCAGGTGGGTGAAGCCGGGCATCACGGTGCCGGCGTGTTCCCTGGCGCGCGATGCCAGCGCCTGCATCAAGGCGGCGATGGGGCCATCCAGCCCGTCGATCGCATCGCGCACCCACAGCTTCACGTCGAGCGCCACCTGGTCGTTGCGGCTGCGCGCGGTGTGCAGGCGTCGCCCCGGCTCGCCGACGAGTTCGACCAGGCGGGCCTCCACGTTCATGTGGATGTCCTCCAGCGCCGTCGAGAACCGGAATGTGCCGGCCTCGATCTCGGCGGCCACCTGGTCCAGCCCGCGCTGGATCGCGGCATCGTCATCGGCCGAGATGATGCCGGTGGCGGCCAGCATTGCCGCATGCGCCCTTGAGCCGGCGATATCCTGGCGCCACATCTTGCGGTCGAAGCCGATCGAGGCGTTGATGGCGGTCATCACCGCGCTTGGCCCGGCGGCGTAGCGCCCGCCCCAGGCGGTGTTCGGTGCAGGAGTCGGAGCGTCGGCCATGCGTCTCTCGCGACGAGGTCTTCTTGGGGCGGGGACCCTAGCGGCGGCGATGCCGCTGGGCAAACCGCGCGCCGCGGACGGCACCGAGAAGTTGCGCATGCTGGACTCGCCCCGCCCCGCGCCCGGGTTTTCGCTGACCGACGCCGAGGGCAACCTGGCCAGCGTGGAGCGCTTTGCGGGCCAGGGTGTGGTGCTGAATTTCTGGGCGACCTGGTGCCCGCCCTGCGTGGCCGAAATGCCGGCGCTGGACCGGCTGCACGCCCTGCTGGCCGTGCAGCGCATCGCGGTGCTGGCCGCCAGCCAGGATCGCGGCGGCATGGCGGCGGTGCGCCCGTTCTACGAACGTACGGGACTGCGCCATCTGGCGATCTGGTTCGATCCGCGCGGCGCGGCCGGCCGCGCCTTCGCCATCCGCGGCCTGCCCACCACCATCATCATCGACCGCGCCGGCAACGAGCTCGCCCGCCTGGAAGGCCCGGCCGAATGGGACGCACCAGCCATGGTGGCGAGGCTTCGGGCGCTGCTGCCGGCCGCGGCGCCCCCCGAGACCACCTCCACCTGACCAGCAAGGCGCATCCCGCATGAACGACGCTGCCGCCGATGCTGCCTTCCCCAGCGAAGCCGGCACCGAGGACCGGAAATTCTTCCGGGCGCTGCTGGAGGACTTTGCCGAATGCGTGCGCCACGTCGATTACGGCCCGGCGCGCAAAATCTGGCATCCGCGCGTGCTGGCCTTCGGCACGCACATGGCGGTGGTGGAGGGGATCGAGAGCTTCGTGCAGCAACAGTGGAAGTCGATCTGGCCGACGATCGACGATTTCCGCTTCACCGCGGCCGAGTGCCGCTTCCTGGTTTCCAGTGACCGCACGATGGCGCTGGTGATCGCGCCCTGGACCTCCACCGGCTATCACGCCGACGGCACGACCTATCCTCGGCCGGGCCGCGCGTCACTCACGTTCATCATGACGGCGGATGGCTGGCGTGCGATTCATTCGCACATGTCGCTGGCGCGTGGCGTGCCCTCGCCCTCCCACAGGCAGAAGCCGGCGCGGTCGGACTGACCTGCGCCGCCTGACTTGCGCCGGCCGTGCTTGCGAAGCGGGCGGGCCGCCGCCACTCTCCGCCCGCCAAGCAGGAGATCCCCCAGATGGCCGAAGCCTTCGACGTGATCGTGATCGGCGCCGGCCCCGGCGGCTATGTATGCGCGATCCGCGCGGCACAGCTGGGGCTCAAGGTGGCGTGCGTCGAGCAGCGCGCCACGCTGGGGGGTACCTGCCTGAATGTCGGCTGCATCCCCAGCAAAGCGCTGCTGCAAAGCTCCGAGCGCTTCCATGAGGCTCAGCACGGGCTGGCTGCGCATGGCGTGAACGTGGGCCAGGTATCGCTTGATCTCGCGCGCATGCAGGCGCGCAAGGCCGAGGTGGTGAAGGCCAACGTCTCCGGCGTGGAATTCCTGTTCAAGAAGAACAAGGTGACCTGGCTCAAGGGTTCTGGCCGCATCGCTGCGCCGGGCAGGGTCGAGGTCGATGGCACCGTGTACGACACGAAGCACATCGTCATTGCCACCGGCAGCGAAAGCGTGCCGCTGCCGGGCGTCGAGGTGGACGAGAAGGTCATCGTCACCTCCACCGGCGGCCTGGAACTCGATACGGTGCCAAAACACCTGGTGGTGATCGGCGGCGGCTATATCGGGCTGGAACTGGGCAGCGTATGGCTGCGGCTGGGCGCGCAGGTCACGGTGGTGGAATTCCTGGATCGCACCGTGCCCACCATGGATGGCGAGATCGCCAAGCAGTTCGAACGCATCCTGGGCAAGCAGGGCATGAAATTCCGGCTCGGGACGAAGGTGACGAAGGCGTTGAAAGGCAATGACGGCGTGACGCTGACCTTGGAGCCCGCCAAGGGCGGCGCGGCCAGTGAGCTGAAGGCCGACGTGGTGCTGCTGGCCATCGGCCGCCGTGCCTATACCGACGGGCTTGGCCTGAAGGAAGCAGGCGTGGCCACCGACGAGCGCGGCCGCGTGAAGGTCGGGAACTTCGCGACCACCGTGGCAAACATCTGGGCGATCGGCGACGTGATCGCCGGCCCCATGCTGGCGCACAAGGCCGAGGAGGAGGGCGTGGCGCTGGCCGAAATCCTCGCCGGCCAGCACGGTCACGTGAACTACGAGGCGATCCCCGGCGTGGTGTACACGTGGCCCGAAGTCGCCAGCGTGGGCGCCACCGAGGAGGAGCTGAAAGCCAGGGGCGTGGCCTACAAGGCCGGCAAATTCCCGTTCACCGCGAATGGTCGCGCGCGCGCCAACGGCAACACCGACGGCTTCGTGAAAATCCTGGCGGACGCCACGACCGACCGCATCCTGGGCGCCCACATCATGGGCCCGGATGCCGGCACGCTGATCGCCGAGCTGGTCGTGGGCATGGAGTTCAAGGCCGCGGCCGAGGATATTGCGCGCACCAGCCACGCGCATCCGTCGCTCAACGAGGCGGTGAAGGAAGCGGCGCTGGCGGTGGACGGACGCGCGTTGCACATCTGATACCGGCGGTGCCGCCGCGCAGCGCGCCTATTTCTGGGACAGGATCCACAGGACCAGCGCGTCGGCGTCCTCCTGCGGCATGGCTTGGGGCGGCATCGGCGACTGGCCCCAGTTGCCGGCACCTCCCTCCAGGACTTTCTGGCGCAGCCGCGCCGCGGCCCCTTCGTCATTGGCATAGCGCGCGGCGATTTCGCGCCAGGCAGGGCCGTTCATGTGGCGTTCGGCATGATGGCAGGCCACGCAGTTCCTGCTGCGCGCCAGCTGGTCGCTTGCGCCGGCCGGCGCGGCAACGGCGAGCGCTGCGACAGCGACCGCAAAGGGGCGAAGGTCGATCATTGGCACGGCTTTCATCCGGCGCCATCCGACGCGGATGGCTGCATGGCGAACTGGTCGGGGGAAGCGGTGGATGCAAGGCCGCCGCAGTCGGCCGCACCGCGCAGCAGGCGCGGTGCGGCCGTGGCGAAAGCGCCTCAGTTCGGCTTCATCTGGTAGATCTCGCCCTGGTCGGTGGCGACGTACAGGTTGCCATCCGGCCCCTGCACGACCGACCGGAAGCGGCCGGCCGGCATGGGCAGCGAAATCGTGGTCCGGGCGGCCGACAGGCCGTCGGCAGGGATGTTCAGCACATCAAGCCGATTGCCGACCGGGGTGCCGTGGATGCCGATCCCCATGAAGGCCACGACCATGCGGCCGTTCCACTCCCCCCATTGCGCGCCGTTCAGGAAGGTGCAGGACGACATGCCCTGGGACAGGCCATCGTTGGTCCAGGCCGGCTTCAGTGCATCGGGGTAGGTCCTGGTGTCGGTCATCGGCATGAACGCCGACCGCTCGGCCGGCGGCATGGCGCCCATCTGGTTCGGGCTGTAGCCGCAGTAGTTGTCGGGGCAGGCGCCGCGGCCGGCCATGTTCGGGCGCGGATCCCAGCCGGCATTGCCGCCGGCCGCCAGCAGCGTCACCTCATCGGTGTGCCAGGGGCCGTTCTCCGCCGTGAAGGGCTGGTTGTTGCCAGGCCTGAAGCAGATGCCCTGCGGGTTGCGGTGCCCGTAGGTGAAGACCCGCGGGTCGAAGCCCGACGGCGCGTTGTTGCCGGCGGCGGGCCGGCCATCCCGATCGATGCGCAGCACCTTGCCGCCCACCAGCGTCGGGCTTTGCGGCACCGCGCCGTTGTGCGTGTCACCGGTGGTCACATACAGGAAGCCGTCCGCGGGTCCGAAGCGCAGCCGCCCGCCATTATGCGCGCCGGGATCGCCGAACGGGTGGTTGCTGGCTGCCGGCTTGTAGGGGATGTCGGTGACGATATCGGTGCGGTTGGCCACCCGCGTCATGTCGGCATTGACCGTGAGGCGCAGCACACGATTGCTGCCCGGCGCCGTCAGGCTTGATGCCGAGAAGACATAGATGAAGCGGTTCGTGGCGAACTGCGGATCGATCGCCACGCCGCTCATGCCCGCCTGGCCGCTGCAGAACAGGTCGGCAGCGGTGTCGGGGTAGCCGCGCGAATCCTTGATGCCGAGCAGCGGCGTGACGGTGCCGGACGGTGACCGCACCGAAAGGCCGCGGCACTTCTCGGTGAAGAACATCGTGCCGTCGGGCAGGAAGGCCATGTCCCAGGTCAGGTCACGGCCGGACAGGATGGCGGTACTGGTCAGCGTGGGCACCTGGGCCGCAGCTGGGCCTGGCAGGGCCAGGGCGGTCAGCATCGCGCAGGGGATCGCGGCGAGCAGATGTCGTTTCAAGGTTTTTCCTCCCGATTTTTCGGCGTCATTGCACCGGTACGCGGCTTCCATGATCCGATCGGTCGCTCAGCGACCGGATCATTTGTTCTGGCCCCGGTATGGCGACGCTAGCCGGTTTTCCGCGCGCGGCGGAAGGGAAATCTCGGCGCCGGACGCGCCGTGGGCAGACGCCCCGGAAGCGCCGCCGGCGGTGGACGGGCGCGCCCTTCATGCCTGATTAACCGATTTTCAACCGGCACCCCGCATGCTGCCGGCATGCGAAAGGTCTATGCCGTTCTGGTCGCCTTGGGCGTCGTGCTGCTTGGCGTGCGCGGGGCCCTGGCGCTGGTCTGCCACGTGCCGCTGCCGGCGCACAGCAGCGCGATCGGCGCGGCGGTTGAACTGCCCGCACAGGTCAGCGCCCGCCAGTGCCAGGGCGGCGACATCCTGACGATCAGCGGCGACGTGCACATTCCCATGTTGGCGCATGTCTGCGACATGTCGCGCAGTGTGGTGCTGCATCCGATAAGGCTGGAAACTGGCCGGCCGGATGGGGCGATCTGCACCTTCATCGGCCTGGTCCGTGCCGAGCGCCCGATGCCCGAGGAATCGCCCCGCACCGTGCGGGCACCCGATGCGCCCGTGCTGCCGCGCGCGCAGCAGACCGCGGCGCCGCCCGCATCGCAGGCGCCACAGGCCGCGCGCGCCATGCCGATCCCCGTGCCCTTCACGCCCCCGCCCTTCGTGCGCACCGAGTAGCCAGCGCCTTGCGCGGCCCGCCACGCGGGCCGAGATAGACGGGGCATGACCCGCCGCCGCGCCCTGCTGCTTCTGCCATTGCTCGCCGCCGCCTGCACGTCGGTGCCGGCCGGCGTGACACCCGTGCGCTTCGATGCTGAGCGCTACCTGGGCACCTGGTACGAGATCGTGCGGTTCGACCACCGCTTCGAGCGCGGCCTGGAACAGGTGAAGGCGACCTATGCCAGCAACCCCGACGGCACGATCGCGGTGCTGAACGAAGGTACCGAGAGCGCCACGGGGCGCGTGCGCCAGGCACGCGGCACGGCGCGTTTCCTGGAGGATCGCGGCACCGCGTCGCTGGGCGTGACCTTTCAGTGGCCGTTCGAAGGCGGCTATCACGTCATCCGCCTGGACCCCGCGTATCGCATCGCGCTGGTGGTGGGTCCGAACCGCGATTACCTGTGGCTGCTGTCGCGCACGCCCACCCTGCCGGACGCGGTGGTGGCGGACTGGCTTGCCTTCGCCGAAGCACACGGCTGGCCGGCGACGAATGCGATACGGGTGCGCCAGGCCGCACCCTGACGCTCTTGCCCGCCGCCCCGCAACACCGCACATAGCGCGCCCATGGCCCGCAAGCGCGAGTACATCGCCGTTCCCCAGATGCTGCCGGCAACACCGCCCGGCTTCTTCGCGCGCTTTCGGCGCAAGGCCTTTGGCTGGAGCATGATCCTGCTGGGCATCGCCGGCCTGGTGCTGCCGATCCTGAACGGCACCCTGTTCCTGGCGATCGGGCTTTACGTGCTGAAGGACGACTACGCCTGGGCCCGCCGCACGATCGACTGGGCGCGAAGGCGCTTCCCGAAACAGGCCCAGACCATGGACCGCGCGCAGGAACGGGCCGAGGCCTATCTGAAGCGCACGCGGCGCACCTTACGGCGGTACTACAACCAACTGCGGCGCTGATTATCCCCCGCGCCGATTATCCCCCGCGGCATGTGACGCGCGTCACGATTGCGCGCGCGTGCCGATGCCATTGTGCCCACGCAACGAATGAAACCGGCGGGGGCCACCATGCATGCCGACAATGTCGTGACCTTCCGGCCGCGCGCCGCGCCGCCGGAACCGGAGTTCCACGGCCCACTGGCGCCGGGCTTCGACGCCGAGGCGCTGACCATCGCGCTGGTCGCCGCCGCCCGGCAGAGCTTTGGCGGACGCTACGGCCTGGTGCGGCTGGTGCTGGTGGGCGAACTGCGCCGTATCGCCGAGGCGATCGTGGCACTGCGTACCGCGGGCCGCACCATCACGCTGACGCGCCGGGTGCTGCGGGCCCAGGTGCAGGCCGCCGCCGGCTGGCTGTGCCTGAATGGCGAAATGCCGCCGGACGAGGGCGAGGCACGCATCAACGAAGCGTTGGCGAGCATAGCGGACCCGATCAACCTGGCACTGGGCGGGCGGGTGGTGACGGCGGTGGCGGCCGGGCCCGCCTCGGCGTAGCGGGAAGGGCCGCCTTGCCTCAATCGGGCCGCACGTTGGCGTTCCGCACCACGCGCCCCCACTTCTCCAGCTCGCCCCGCACGAAGGCGCCGAACGCCCCGGCCGGTCCGCCCACCACGGTGTTGCCGCGTTCCTCCAGCGCCTGCTTCAGCGCGGGGTCGGCCAGCGCGCGGTTCACCACCGCGTTCATCGCCGCCAGCATCGGCGGCGGCGTGGCGGCGGGGGTATGCAGCCCGAACCAGGCGACTGCCTCGTACTCGGAAAGCCCCAGCGCCGCGCCCGCTTCGGCCATGGTCGGCACGTCGGGCAGGATGGGGCTGCGGGTTTTCGACGTGACCGCCAGCGGCACCAGGCGCCCGCCCTGTACGTGCGGCAGCACGCTTGGCATGTTGTCGATGAACAGATCGACCTCGCCGCCGAGGATCGCGGTGAGTGCCGGGCCGGCGCCGCGATAGGGGATGTGCAGCAGCTCGATGCCAGCGAGCATGTTCAGCAGCACGATGGAAAGATGCGTGCTGGTGCCGTTGCCGGAGCTGGCCGCGGTGACTTTTCCGGGTGCCGCCTTGGCGGCTTCGATCAGCGCCGGCAGCGTGCGCGCCGCCACCTTCTGCGGATTGGCGACCAGCAGGTTGGGCACGCTGACCAGGTGCGCCACCGGGGCGAAATCGCGCACGGGGTCGTAGTCGATCCGCGGATAGAGCGCGGGCGCAATGCCGTGCGAGGCGATCTGGCTCATGAACAGGGCGCTGCCATCACCTGGCATGCGGGCCACGCGCGCGGCCCCCACGGTGCTGCCGGCGCCCGGCATGTTCTCGACCACGAAGGGCTGGCCGGTCTGCGCGCCCATGGTCTGCGCCACCAGGCGGCCGACCACGTCGGTGGTGCCGCCGGGCGGGAACGGGATGACGTAGCGCACCTCGCGCGTCGGCCACGCCGGCTGGGCGCGGACAGGCGCCACCAGCGTTGCCGTGGCCGCCGCGAGCGCCGCGCGGCGTGTTGCCTGGACCATTCGAGCCCCTCCCCTTGTCGCGTGACGCCACGGTGCCATGCTGCGCGGCCAACGCAAGGGAGGCACCTTGATGGACGCATTGCGCGCCGGGCCCCACGACATCGGGGGCCTGCCCCCGTTCCAGTCGATCGACCGCGACGAACACGCGGCCGCGCACTGGGAAAAGGAAGCGGACGCGATCCGCATGCTGCTGGGCGACGCCAAGCGGAGAATCCTGCGCACCGACGAGACCCGCCTGGCGCAGGAGGTGCTGGACGACGCGACCTATTGGCGGCTCCGCTACTACGAACGCTGGATCACCGCGCTGGAGAGCATCCTGACCGGCAAGGGCATCCTGACCGCCGCCGAGCTGGACGCGGCGCGCCAGAAGCTGCGTGCCGCCGGCGCGCACCTGATCCCCGACGATCACGATGACGACGACCATCATGACCACGCGCACCAGCCCGACGACGAGGGCGACGCGACCGAGGTATCCCCCCAGCGCCTGACCGGCATGGCGATCCGTGACCTGCTGCTGGCCAAGGGCGTGCTGACCGCGCGAGAGATCCGCACGCAGATCGAGTTCATGGACAGCCGCGGCATCCACCTGGCCGCACCCGCGATCGCGCGCGCCTGGACCGATCCGGCCTATCGCGCACGCCTGCTGCACGATGCCAACGCGGCGCTCATCGAGATGGGCACCGACCCCGGTGCCACACGCGTGATGGTGGTGGCGAACGAGGCGGACCTGCACAACGTGATCGTCTGCACGCTGTGCAGCTGCTATCCGCGCAGCGTGCTGGGCCGCCCGCCCGCCTGGTACAAAAGCCGGGCCTATCGCGCCCGCATGATCGCCGAGCCGCGCGCGGTGCTGGCCGAGTTCGGCTGCGTGCTGCCTTCGGGCGTGCGCGTGCGGGTGCACGACAGCACCGCCGAGCTGCGCTACCTGGTGCTGCCGCTGCCGCCCGCAGGCGTGGCCGCGGGCGCGCTGGAAGGCACGGTGACGCGCGACATGCTGATCGGGGTGACGCGGTAGCGGTTTCACCGAGCGCACGTCCGCCGATCCCCCGAGCCTATCGCAGCGCCACCGTCAGTGCCTCGGTGATGCGGGTGGCCAATTGCTGCGCCAGGCGCACTTCCACAGCCTCGCGGGCGACATCGCTGGCGAAGAATTCCTGGTCGATGAAGTTGTAGGACTCGACGGCCACGATCGTGCCGCCGAGCGTGGCGGGATCCTCGGTGCCATCGGGGGCCAGGCGACGGGCGGCAAAGCGGGCGGTGGCGGTGATGCGGGCACGGCTGGGCGTTTCGTCGCGCCGCACCACCAGCTCCTGCGACTGCACATCCACGCGCACCGCAAGCTGCGCCAGTTTCGGCGTGGCGGTGCTGCCGCGCAGATTGTTCAGCAGTGCCTGGCGGAACACCTGGCGCTGCCGGTCGCTGCCGCCGCGATCGCGGTCGGTGGTCAGCGTGATCTCCAGCGGCACGCGCGGATCGGGCCCGCGCGACGAAGCGGGCGCGCCGATCGGCTGATAGCCGCAGCCGGCCAGCAGCAGCGCCAGCGCGGCAAAGCACCTCACGTGACGAAGTTCACCAGCCGCCGCGGCACGAACACCTCGCGCCGCGGCGTCTTGCCACCGAGCGCCGCCACCACCGTATCCGGCTTGCGGGCCGCTTCCATGATGGCGGCCTGCGGGGCGTCGGCGGCGACCTCGATCACGGCGCGGGTCTTGCCGTTCACCTGCACGGCGACCTGGCGCAGTTTCTCGCGCGCAAGCTCGGCGTCGGCATCGGGCCAGGGGCGGGTGACCACCATGGGGCCGGCGGCGTCCAGCGCCTGGGCCAGTTCCTCGGCGAAATGCGGCGTCAGCGGTGCGGACAGGCGCGCATAGGCGTCCAGCGCCTCGCGCAGTGCCGCTTCCATGCCAGGTGCGCCCGGCGCCTCGCGTGCGGCCTGGCCGATCGCGTTGGCCAACATGTGCAACTGCGCGATCGCGGTGTGGAAGCTGAACGCATCGAGTGCCGCAGTGACGTTGGCGATGTGCTTGTGCGTGGCGTGGCGCAGCGCGTCCGCCGCCGGGCTGGCGGCGTGCTCGGCGCCGGCCGGCAGGCTGCGCGCCAGCGTCGAGAAGCTGCGAAAAATCCGGTCGATGAAGCGATACGCCGCCTGGGCGCCGGCATCGGTCCATTCAACATCGCGCTCGGGCGGGTTGTCGGCCAGGATGAACCAGCGCGCGGTATCGGCGCCGTAGCGGTCGAAGATGACCTGCGGATCGACGACATTGCGCTTCGATTTGCTCATCGCCTCGACGCGGCCGATCGTCACCGGCGCGCCATTGCCGCCATGGCGGGCGGCGTCGCCGTCGATCGCCACTTCCTCGGGATAGAGCCAGTTGCCCAGCGAATCCTTGTAGGTGCGGTGCGTGATCATGCCCTGGGTGAACAGGCGCGCGAAGGGCTCGCGCGGGATATCGGGCAGGCCCGCCGTGTCGGCCATGGCACGCGCCCAGAAGCGGCTGTAAAGCAGGTGCAGGATCGCGTGCTCGATGCCGCCGATGTACTGATCCACCGGCATCCAGGCATCCAGCTTTGCGGGGTCCAGCCCCGCCGGATTGCGCGGGTCGCAGAAGCGCAGGAAATACCAGGAACTGTCCGCGAAGGTATCCAGCGTGTCGGTCTCGCGCTCGGCCGGCTTGCCGCATTTCGGGCAGGCCACGTGCTTCCATGTGGGATGCGCCGCCAGCGGGTTGCCGTGCACGGTGAAGTCGGCGTCGTCCGGCAGACGCACGGGCAACTCGCTTTCCGGCACCGGCACGGTGCCGCAGGCGGCGCAGTGGATCACCGGGATCGGGCAACCCCAGTAGCGTTGGCGCGAAACCCCCCAGTCCCGCAGGCGATACGTGATGCGACCGCGGCCGGCGCCATCCGCTTCCAGCCGCGCGATCGCGGCCTGCTTGGCCGCGTCCACGTCGAGCCCATCCATGAACTGCGAATTCACCAGCCGGCCCGGCCCGACATAGGGCAGGGCATCGTCCGCGTGCTCGGCCTTCACCACGCGCAGGATGGGCAGCGCGTACTTGGTTGCGAACTCGAAGTCGCGCGCGTCGTGGCCGGGGCAGCCGAACAGCGCGCCGGTGCCGTATTCCATCAGCACGAAATTGGCGATCCAGACCGGCAGCGTGGCACCCGGGATGAATGGATGCGCCACGGTGAAGGGCGTGCGATAGCCGCGCTTCTCGGCGGTTTCGAGCTCGGCGGTGGTGCGCGCCTCGCGCTGGCACTGCGCGATGAATTCCCGCACCTCGGTATCGGTCGCGGCGAGTGCGGCAGCGACCGGGTGTTCCGCGGCAATCGCCAGGAAGCTTGCGCCGAACAGCGTGTCGGGCCGCGTGGTGAACACTCGGATCGCCGCGACATCCGCGACCGGCGCGGTCAGCGGAAAGTCGATCTCGGCGCCCGAGCTGCGGCCGATCCAGTTGGCCTGCATCACCCGCACGCGGTCGGGCCATTCCGAAAGGCCGTCGAGCGCATCGCGCAGCTCATCGGCGTATTGCGTGATCTTCAGCGACCACTGCGCCTGCTTGCGGCGTTCCACCACGGCGCCGCTGCGCCAGCCGCGGCCATCAATGACCTGTTCGTTGGCCAGCACGGTCTGGTCCGCCGGGTCCCAGTTGACCCAGGCCTCGGTGCGTTCGACCAGGCCATGGCGGAAGAAATCCAGGAAGTATTTTTGCTGGACGCCATAATATTCAGCGTCGCAGGTCGCGAATTCCCGGCTCCAATCCACGCTGAGGCCCAGGCGCTTCAGGGGCGCCCGCATGGCGGCGATGTTGTCGTAGGTCCAGCGCGCGGGGTGGATGCCGCGTTCGCGCGCGGCGTTCTCGGCCGGCAGGCCGAAGGCGTCCCAGCCCATGGGGTGCAGCACGCGAAAGCCGCGCGCGCGCTTGTAGCGCGCCCACACGTCGCCCAGCGTGTAGCAGCGCACATGGCCCATGTGGATCCGCCCCGAGGGATAGGGGAACATCTCCAGCACGTAGTATTTGGGCTTCTGCGGATCGTCGCGGTCGGCATCGAAGACGTGCGCGTCGTTCCAGGCACGCTGCCAGCGCGCCTCGATGGCGGCGAAATCATAGGTGGCGGTGTTGTCCGCGGCGTCGGCGCGGTCGTTCATGTCAGGCGATCCCTCGGGCTTGTCGCCCAGGGTCTACAGCGTGATCCGCTGAAGCGGATACGCTGCAGGTTTGCTTGGGCGAGCAATTTCGTCCGCTTGCGGATCGCTTCGCGATTCAGCGCAAGTGGATATCGCTCTAGCGCAGCTTGGCAGCTTCGGAAACGCCCGTCAGCGTGTGGCCTGCGTGGTCTGGATGCGCAGCTCGCGGGCACGCGCCAGGATACGATCCTCCAGCTCGGTGCCGGTGGTCTGCGCCACGGGGGCATCGACCCAGCTTTGGCCGCGCTGCACCTGGCGGAACACCGACACGCGGATACCATCCGACCGCAGGCTTTGACCGAGGATGAAGGCCGAGACCTTGAAGCGCTCGTTGCCAGACGCGGGCGGCTGGTACCAGTCGGTCAGCACCACGCCACCGAACGGGTCGGCGCTGGCCAGGGGCATGAACGAAACCGTATCCAGCGTGGCGCGCCACAGATAGGCGTTCACGCCGATGCCGTTGGGCGACTCGTTGCCGCCGCCGCGATTGGTGCCGAATATGCCGGTGGCTTCCGGGCCAAACAGGCCCTGCCCGCGCGCGCCCGGGGCACCGCGGCGCTCGGGGTCGTTGTACTCGTCAATGCCCACTTCCCGCGCTTGGCTGCACGCGGCCAGGATAGCGGCCAGCAGCAGGAAGCAGACGGCACGGCCAGCCCGCAGTCCCGCACCAGTCGCTGAGCCGTTCATTGGCGCATTTCCCCGATCGGTCACCCGGCAGGCATGGCAAAAAAAATGGCGGGGCACAAGGCCCCGCCATTCACAGCTTGCCGGCGGTTGCCCGCTGGCCTGCTGGCTCACCAGTTGAACTGCGTGCCCAGCAGGAAGACGTTCGACACGGCCTTGTTGTTCTGTGCGCCAGCCTGGCCGTTGGCCAGGTTCACGCCAGTCTCCTCGCGCGTGCCGTAGAGGTATTCGGCGAACAGCACAAAGCCGGGCGCCACGGCATAGCTGGCGCCGACGCCGAAGCCCCTGTCCTTGGCGTTCGACGCGACCGCCACGTTGCCTTCGTACTTGGCCTCGTGATAAGCGACGCCGACCGTGAACGGGCCGATCGCATAGCTCGCGCCGATCTGCCAGGTGAACAGGTCGTCAGCGCCCACACCAGCCGGCAGCGGCGCGAAGTTGCCGAAGTTGGCCGAGGTGAAGTTGCCGGCGCCGGTCAGCGGCGTAGCCTGCGTTGCGGTCGGCGCGGCGTTGCCGGTTGCCAGCGCGGTGTTGCGCTGGAAGCTCGCGTAGTTCAGCGAACCGCCGGAGATGATGCCGCCCACCGTGATGCCGATGAACGACGCCGTGGCACCGAAGTTGTACAGGCCGATCGACTCCGTTGCGACAGCGTTGCCGGTGGCGCCCACGGTGTCGGCGCCGGTGTAGCCACCAGCCACCTGCACGCCGACGCCGGCGAAGGTGCCGCGGAAGCGCAGCTGCAGTTCATACAGGTTGCGCAGACGCTGCGTCTGGGTATCGAGGTTGCTCTCGCTCAGGCGATCGCAGTTCGCGCCGCCGTTGCCGGCGGCAGCGATCGCCGCCGAGCAGCCGTTGCTTTCGAAGTTGCCGTTGCTTGGCGCAAAGCTCAGGCCCGCGTCGAAACCGAAGAACTGCGGCGTGAAGTAGGTGATCTTCGTCTGGTTGTTGTTGTTCGACGAAGAATACCAGAACAGCGAGGGGTTGCCGGCGCCGACGATGGGGGTCGGACCGTCACCGTCCCACAGGCCGGTCGCGATCGAGCCCATGATGTGGCCCACCGCCATGGCGGCCGTGGCGCCGTTCGCCGTGCCGACGCGCAGCATGCCCAGCGTGGGCGTGGCGACATAGGCGTTCATGCGGCGATAGGCCAGGTTTGCACGGCTGCCGCCGCGCGCGGGGTCGTTGACGTTCATGCGGACTTCCAGGCCCGCACCGTAGCGGAGGCCACCGGCGGTCTGCGCGTCGAAGCCCGGATACAGGCGGGCATAGTCGTAGAAATCAACCGAACTCAGCTTGGCGCCGCCGCCACCGTTGGTGCCGGCAAGACCGCTGTTGTTGTTCAGGTCGGACTGAACGTTGGCGGCGTAGAAGTTGTACCGGCCACCGATACGAACTTGCACGCCGGGCGTGTTCTGGATCAGCGGGTTGGCATTGGTGGCGGTCGGTGCCCAGCCAGACGGCGTCACCTGCACCTGCGCGGACGCGGGAGCCGCCAGGGCAATCGCCCCAACCGCCGCAACGCCCGCAAGAAGGATCTTGCGCATTCACTTCCTCCGTAAGGCCGCCGACCGTCGGCGGCATACATCTCACAAGGCCCCGTCTGCCGCCCCCGGATTGCCCCCTTGCGCGGGCCCGGCTGCCTCGGAACACGACGACCTGACGTATCGTTGAACCAGGCCCGATGAAACCGCAACGCCGGGAATGCGGGCATAGGTGCAATGGTGAGACACCGTGGCCGGGTTGCAACACTGCCTGCTGCGGCGCGGCAACACGCAACCGATCAGCGGCGTTGGAATTCCCACCAAACCGGCTGCCGCCCAGCCCGCGCCGCCTTCACCTCGTAGCGCGAGGCGATCCGCCAGGCGGGTCGCGCCAGGTTGCGCGTGACCAAGCTGAACTCCCTGGAATCCTTCATGGTTTCGTCAACCCAAGCCTGATAGGTCGGGTCGTCGCTGGCGATGCACAGTGCGCCGCCCGGCGCCAGTGCGGCCGCCATCCACCCCAGCGGCACGGGGTTCACCATGCGCCGCTCGGCATGGCGCGCCTTCGGCCAGGGATCAGGGAACAGCAGATCCACTCGAGTCAGGCAGCGTGCCGGCAAGGCGGGCAGCAATACCCGCACATCCCGGGTCCAGACACGCAGGTTGGGGCGCGACTCGGGGTGCGCCAGCCCCACGGGCCACAGCTTCGACAGCAGGCCCGCGATGCCGTTGATGAACACTTCGGCGCCGATATGGTTGCAACCGGGGGCGCCCCGGGTCTGGTCCAGCAGGTGTTCGCCGGCGCCAAAGCCGATCTCCAGGACCAAGGGTTGCGGCATCGCGAAGCTGGCCTGGGGATCGGCGGCGTCAGCCAGCGTGATCGCCGGCAGCAACTCCGCCATCAGCCGCGCTTGCCAGGGGCTGAGCGGGCGCGACTGGCCGCGCCCGAATAGCCGAAGCCGGGGGCCGCCGGTCGGCTCAGTTCCGGCCGAAATGCCGGCGCAGCGCATCGGCGAGGTCAGTGCGCTCCCACGTGAAGGTGCCGGTCGTGGCATCCGGCTCGCGGCCGAAATGGCCATAGGCGCTGGTCGGCACATAGATCGGGCGGTTCATGTGCAGGTGTTCGCGAATGCCGCGCGGGCGCAGATCCACCATGTCGCGCAGCGCCTTTTCCAGCTTCGCCTCGTCCACGTCCTTGCCGGTGCCCTGCAGGTCCACATAGACGGACAGCGGGTGGGACACGCCGATCGCATAGCTGATCTGGATCACGCAGCGCTCCGCCAGGCCCGCCGCGACCACGTTCTTGGCAAGGTAGCGGCAGACATAGGCGGCCGACCGATCGACCTTGGTCGGGTCCTTGCCGCTGAAGGCGCCGCCACCATGCGGGCAGGCGCCGCCATAGGTATCGACGATGATCTTCCGGCCCGTCAGGCCGCAATCGCCGTCCGGGCCGCCGATCACGAACTTGCCGGTCGGGTTCACGTAGAATTCGCGCTCGGGCGGCATCCAGCCCTTCGGCAGGCTGGATTCCACGATGGTGTGCAGCTTTCGCCTGATCTCCGACTGCTCCATGCCGTCGTCGTGCTGGGTGGAGACCACGACGCTGGTGGCGCCGACCGGCACGCCATCGACATATTTCAGCGTGACCTGGCTTTTCGCGTCGGGCTGCAGGCCGGCGACCAGCGGGTCGCTGTTGCGCCGCATCTCGGAAATCCGGCGCAGGATATCGTGCGCGTAGTGGATGGGCGCGGGCATCAGGCTGGGCGTCTCGGTGCAGGCATAGCCGAACATGATGCCTTGGTCGCCGGCGCCCTCATCCTTGTTGCCGCTGGCGTCGACGCCCTGGGCGATATGCTCCGACTGGGCATGCAGGTGGCAGGCAATGTCGGCGGTCTTCCAGGAAAAGCCCCGCTGGTCGTAGCCGATGTCGCGGATCGCCATGCGCGCCAGGTGGTGCAGGTATTCGTGGCTGATCGTCTCCGGTCCCCGGGTTTCGCCGGCAATCACCACGCGGTCGGTGGTGACGAGCGTTTCGCACGCGACGCGGGCGAAGGGGTCGGCCGCCAGGAAGGCATCCAGCACGGTGTCGCTGATCCGATCGGCGACCTTGTCCGGGTGGCCTTCGCTGACGGATTCAGACGTGAACAGGTATTCGCCGGTGCGACGCATGCTTCTTCGATTCCCCAGGATGCGGGAGTGTGGTGCCACGGTGATCCGCGGAAAGCGGGGCAATAGTTGGGCCGGCCTGTGGGGTCAAGGCGGCGGAATGCCCGCCCTGCTCAGGCCGCCTGCGGCAGTTCCGAAGGCCGGTGGCTGCGCGTGGCCAGGATACGTTCCATCCTGGCCCGCCGGCGCCGCAGCAGCGCAAACCCCCCGCGCGAGGCAAGATCGGAAAACCGGCCCCGCGGCGGCAGGCCCACGGCCTTCAGGATCATGCCGGTGGCACGATCCATGTGGTGCGGGCGGTAGTAGCCCATGGCACGCGCCAGGTAGCTGGCCATCGCGAGTTCGTGCACATAGGCCGCGCCGGGCTGGGTGTTCGCCACGTGATAAGCGAAGGCCAGTTCGTCGTCCTCGGTTTCCGTGATGCGGCCGAGTGCGATGCGGATGCGCCGCGCGATGCCGATGTTCTCGCGCGCGAGGTAACGGCGCATGTGGTCGTAGAACAGCTTGAAGTGGCGGTACTCATCGGCCGCGATCAGCCGGCAGATTTCCTTCAGCACCGGCTCGTCGGTCGCCTCGCCAAGGGCGGTGTAGTAGCTGCTGGTGCCGGTTTCGACCATGCACCGGGCAATCAGTTCACCGGTGCGCGTGCCGCGCACGCTGGCGGTGGCATCCAGCGGCAGCTTCACGTCGCGACGGTAGCGTTCGAAGGTCGGCTGGAAGTCGAAGGTTTCGTCCGCCAACTCGCCCCATTTGCCCAGCGCGTCGCCGTGCTGGATTTCCTCGACCGCCCAGTTGCGCGCGGCCTGCTGGAAGGCGGGATCGTCGTGGAAGACCCGGCACAGATAAATGGCATAGTCACCGCCATTGCGTTCGACCAGGGCCGCGGCCTTGACCAGCGGCACGATGGCAGGATCGACCTTCGAGGGGTCGAATTGGTCCCAGGCGACCTGCTCGATCGTCCAGTGCTTCATCGGTCCTTCCGCGCCCGGTCGGCAACCCCAGGCTGCTCAGGATGGGGGGAGCCGCGCGTGAGGGGTCCGCTTCGTTCGCGAATCGCCCTCGCTTCAACCTGCTGAGATTCTTTAGGCATTTGCCGTGGCTTTTCCAAGGGGCAACGGCGCGCTGCCCCTTTTGGTTGCCGTGGACCAGCCCAGAGCCGTGTCACCGCAAGCGAGTGCGGTGAAACGGCTCTATGTCTTGGTCTGGTCGCGTTTGTCCCTGTCGTCAGGCGATTCCGCCTGACTTGAAAACGCTCTACCGCGTTGCTGCCTCGGCCATGGCACGGGCGGACAGCAGGCGCTTGAAGGCGGCGTCGCGCTGCTCGGGCGGCGTATCCTTCGCCGCCTGCCAGGCGGCCTCGGCCTCGGCGATGCGGTCATTGGCGGCAGACTTGGTCAGTTCCTCGACCGGCACGGCATCATCGGCCAGCACGGTGCAACTGGTTGGGGTGACCTCGGCAAAGCCGCCGCCCACGAACAGGATGCGGGTGACCTGGCCGTTCTCGTGCGTGCGGATCTTCCCGCCGCGCAGCGCCACGATCATCGGCGCGTGCCCGGCCAGCACGCCCATATCGCCTTCCTCGGCCGGGATTTCGGCCATATCGACCTGGGTGGACAGCAACAGCCGTTCGGGGCTGACGACCTCGAAGGTGAATTTCTCCGCCATCGGGGCCTCAGGCGGCCTCGGCCGCCATCTTCTGCGCCTTCTCGACCGCTTCCTCGATGGTGCCGACCATGTAGAAGGCGGCCTCGGGCAGGTGGTCGTAGTCGCCGCTGCAGATCGCCTTGAAGCTGCGCACGGTTTCCGCCAGCGGCACCAGCTTGCCGGGGAAGCCGGTGAACACTTCCGCCACGTGGAAGGGCTGGCTGAGGAAGCGCTGGATCTTGCGGGCGCGGGCGACCGTCAGCTTGTCTTCTTCCGAAAGCTCGTCCATGCCCAGGATCGCAATGATGTCCTGCAGCGACTTGTAGCTTTGCAGGATGCGCTGCACGTCGCGCGCGACCAGGTAGTGCTCCTCGCCCACGATGCGCGGGTCGAGCGCGCGGGAGGTTGAGTCCAGCGGGTCCACCGCCGGGTAGATGCCCAGCTCCGCGATCTGGCGGCTCAGCACCGTGGTGGCATCCAGGTGCGCGAAGCTGGTGGCGGGCGCGGGGTCGGTCAGGTCGTCGGCCGGCACGTAGATCGCCTGCACCGAGGTGATCGAGCCCTTCTTGGTCGAGGTGATGCGTTCCTGCATCGAGCCCATGTCGGTGGACAGCGTGGGCTGGTAGCCCACGGCGCTCGGGATGCGGCCCAGCAGGGCCGACACTTCCGAACCGGCCTGGGTGAAGCGGAAGATGTTATCGACGAAGAACAGCACGTCCTGGCCCTGCTCATCGCGGAAGTATTCCGCCAGCGTCAGGCCCGAAAGGCCAACGCGCGCGCGGGCACCCGGCGGCTCGTTCATCTGGCCATAGACCAGCGCCACCTTGCTGCCTTCGGTGCTGCCGTCCTCGCCCAGCTTGATGACGCCGGCGTCGATCATCTCATGGTACAGGTCGTTGCCTTCGCGCGTGCGCTCGCCGACGCCGGCGAAGACCGACACGCCACCATGCGCCTTGGCGATGTTGTTGATCAGTTCCTGGATCAGCACGGTCTTGCCCACACCGGCGCCGCCGAACAGCCCGACCTTGCCGCCCTTCACGTAGGGCGCCAGCAGATCGACCACCTTGATGCCGGTGACCAGCACCTGGGCTTCCGTCGCCTGCTCCTTGAATTCGGGCGCGGCCTGATGAATGGCCCGCGTGAACGTGTTCGCGACGGGGCCGCGCTCGTCGATCGGGTCGCCGATCACGTTGAGAATCCGGCCCAGCGTGGCCGGGCCCACCGGCACGGTGATGGGCGCTCCGGTATCCGTCGCGGTCTGGCCGCGCACCAGGCCTTCGGTGGTGTCCATGGCGATGGTCCGCACCGTGCTTTCGCCCAGCTGCTGCGCCACTTCCAGCACCAGCGTGCCATCCTGGTGCCTGACGTGCAGTGCGTTCAGGATGCTGGGCAGTTCGCCTTCGAACTGCACGTCCACGACGGCACCCAGGACCTGTGTGATCCGTCCGACCTTGTTCTGCATTCTGCTGTTCTCCGTCCTGACCCTAGACCGCCTCGGCGCCCGAGATGATCTCGATCAGTTCCTTGGTGATGTTCGCCTGGCGCTGGCGGTTGTAGTTCTGAGTCAGGCGGTTGATCATGTCGCCGGCGTTGCGCGTGGCATTGTCCATCGCGGTCATGCGCGCACCCTGTTCGCCGGCGGCACTTTCCAGCAGCGCGCGGTAGATCTGGATGGCCAGGTTGCGCGGCAGCAGGGTGGCGAGAATCTCCTCCTCGGCCGGCTCGAATTCCACCAGCGCCTGCGGGCCGGCGGGCGGGGCAACCTCCGGCAACTCGGCGGGGATCAGCTGCTGCGGCGTCGGCACCTGGCTGATCACGCTTTTGAAGCGGGACGAGATCAGCGTGCAGACATCGAACGCACCCTCGGCCTGGAGCGCGGTGATCCTGTCGGCGATCATCTCGGCGTCGGTGAAGGCCAGCTTGCGGCGGCCCACATCCTCGAAGCTGTGCACGATCAAGCTGGCATAGTCGCGGCGCAGATTGTCGCGGCCGCGGCGGCCGACGGTGACCAGCTTCACGGTCTTGCCCTGGTCGATCAGCGACCGGATGCGCAGCCGCGCCAGGCGGGTGACCGCGCTGTTGAACGCGCCGCACAGGCCCCGATCGGCGGTCACCACCAGCAGCAGTTGCACCTGATCCTTGCCCGTGCCGCGCAGCAGCGCCGGTGCCATCGGGTTCTGTGCCGCCGAAGCCCCCAGCGTCGCCATCATGCGGGCCATGCGCTCGGCATAGGGCCGCGCAGCTTCCGCCTGGCTTTGCGCGCGACGCAGCTTGCTGGCAGCCACCATCTTCATGGCCTGCGTGATCTTGCGCGTGGACTTCACGCTGTTGATCCGCGTGCGCAGCGCCTTGAGGCTGGGCATCCGGTTGCTCCCCTAGTGTGCCCTGCTCAGGCGAACGACTTGGTGAAGCTGTCGAGGAAGCCCTTGAGCTTCTCCTCGGTCGCGGGCTTGATCTCGCGGTCGGTGCGGATCGCCTCCACAACATCGGGATGCTTGGCCTTCAGGTCACCCAGAAGCTGGCGCTCATAGCGGCCGATATCGTTGACCTTGATCGGATCCAGATAGCCGCGCACGCCGGCGAACAGCGCCACAACCTGGTCCTCGATCGCGACGGGCGCGAACTGCGGCTGCTTCAACAGCTCGGTCAGGCGCGCGCCACGCGCCAGCAGGCGCTGCGTGCTGGGGTCAAGGTCGCTGGCGAACTGCGCGAAGGCCGCCATTTCGCGGTACTGCGCGAGCTCCAGCTTGATGCGGCCGGCCACCTGCTTCATCGCCTTGATCTGCGCGGCCGAGCCCACGCGCGACACGCTGATGCCCACGTTCACGGCCGGCCGGATGCCTTTGTAGAAAAGCTCGGTCTCCAGGAAGATCTGGCCGTCGGTGATCGAAATCACGTTGGTCGGGATATAGGCCGAGACGTCACCGGCCTGGGTTTCGATCACCGGCAGCGCCGTCAGGCTGCCCGCGCCCATGGCATCGTTCATCTTGGCCGCGCGCTCCAGCAGGCGGCTGTGCAGGTAGAACACGTCGCCCGGATACGCCTCGCGACCAGGGGGACGCCGCAGCAGCAGCGACATCTGGCGATAGGCGACCGCCTGCTTGGACAGGTCGTCGTAGAAGATCACGGCGTGCGCGCCGTTGTCGCGGAACCACTCGCCCATCGTGCAGCCGGTATAGGGCGCCAGGTACTGCAGCGGCGCCGGTTCCGACGCCGTGGCGGCGACGACGATGGAATATTCCAGCGCGCCGTATTCCTCCAGCGTCTTCACCAGCTGCGCGACCGAGGAGCGCTTCTGCCCGATGGCGACGTAGATGCAATAGAGCTTCTTGCTCTCGTCGGAACCCTTGTTGATCTCGCGCTGGTTCAGGATGGTATCGACGATCACCGCGGTCTTGCCGGTCTGGCGGTCGCCGATGATCAGTTCGCGCTGGCCGCGGCCGATCGGGATCAGGCTGTCGATCGCCTTGATGCCGGTTTGCATGGGTTCGTGCACGGACTTGCGCGGAATGATGCCCGGCGCCTTCACGTCCACCCGGCGGCGTTCCGCAGCCGTGATCGGCCCCTTGCCGTCGATCGGGTTGCCCAGGCCATCGACCACGCGCCCCAGCAGGCCCTTGCCGACCGGCACGTCCACGATCGAGCTGGTGCGCTCCACCACGTCGCCTTCGGAGATCGACTTGTCCTCGCCGAAGATGACAACGCCGACATTGTCGGTCTCAAGGTTCAGCGCCATGCCGACCAGGCCGGCCTTGGGGAAGCGCACCATCTCGCCGGCCATCACGTTGGCCAGGCCATAGACGCGCGCGATGCCGTCGCCCACCGACAGCACCTGGCCCACTTCCGTGACATTCGCCTCGGCGTCGAAGCCGGAAATCTGCTTCTTCAGGATGTCGGAGATTTCGGCGGGCCGGATATCCATCACGCGGCTTCCTTCATGGCGTATTGCAGGCGCTGCAGTTTCGATCGCACCGAGGCGTCGTACAGGCGGGACCCGATCCTCACGATCAGCCCGCCCAGGATCTTTTCGTCAACGCGGGTGACCAGCTCCACATTCGGGTAGCCCGCCTCCGTCAGGCGGGCGCGAAGCGCCAGCAGCTGGGTATCGAGCAGCGGCAGGGCGCTGGTCACCTCGGCGGTGATCTGGCCGCGCTTGGCGGCCAGCATGGCGCGGAACGCGGCCAGCATCTTCGGCAGCTGCGACAGCCGCCGGTTGGTCGCGACGACGCCCAGGAAGTTCCGTACCTTCGGGTGCAGGCCGAGCGTTTCGGCGATCGCCAGCACAGCTTTCACCTGCTCGCCGGCCGCGACCGTGGGCGAGGCAACCAGCGCGCGAAACCCGGCATGGGTCTTGAGCAATTCGGTCAGCGTGGCGACGTTGGCGGCAAAACTGTCCAGCGCATTCGCCTCGCCCGCGGCGATCAGGCTGTCGCCCTCGCTGATCAGCGCGCCGGCATAGCGCGCGGCGAGGCCGCCCAGGGCGGTATCGGCGGCGACGGTCTCGGATGCCACGGAAGCGGATTTCCCGGTCTATGCTTGGCCGAATGGGCGCCTTTCCGGGGTTTTCCGGCAGGCGGGCGGGGGTTAGCACACGGTCTTGTGCATCGCAACTAGCGCGATCCTGCCGCCTGCCGCAGGGCCGTGTCGATTTCCTCCGAGGTCAACGCCCAGGCATTGTCCAGCTCCGCCACCACGGTCCGCATGAAGCTCTCGGTCAGCGCCAGTGCTCTCGCGTCGTCCCCCAGGTGATCGGCCAGCAGCGCCAGCGCCAGTTGGCGCGGCCCGTCGCCTTCGTACGTCCATTCGTATTCGCGCGAGAAGCGCCTGATGTCGTGGCGCATCGGCAGCGGCGCCCCATCCACCGTCACCACCGCGCCGGCCAGGCCGCGCCCGCCTTCGTACAGCTTCATGTCCGGCTCCTCAGTGGAACATGATCACGCTGCGCACCGTCTCGCCCCGCTTCAGCGCCGCAAAGCCCTCGTTGATGTCGGGAAGCCCGATGCGGGCGGAAATCATCTCGTCCAGCTTCAGCCTGCCATCCAGGTAGGCCTGGCTCATCAGCGGGAAATCCTGCGCCGGGCGCGCGCCGCCGTAGCTGCTGCGCACGATGCGTTTTTCCTGCATCAATGATCCCCAGCGGAACGCCACATCGGTGTTCACGTTCACCTTGCCCAGCCACACCACGTTGCCGCCCGGGCGCACCGCCTCGACCGAAAGGCGGAAGCCGGCCGGGACGCCCGCGCATTCGATCACCACGTCGGCGCCGCGGCCTTCCGTGTGTTCGCGGGCGATCGCCACCGCGTCCTGCGTGCCTGGATCGACCAGCACCGTGGCGCCCACCGCGGCGGCAACCTGGCGGCGCGCCGCGTTGGGATCGACCGCGATGATCGTGCCAGCCCCTGCAAGGCGACAGCCCTGCACCGCCGACAATCCCACCGCGCCGCAGCCGATCACCATGGCGGTGCCGCCCCAGCGCAGCTCGGCGATGCGCGTGGCGGCTCCCAGCCCCGTCATCACGCCGCAGCCCAGCAGCGCGGCACGGTCGTACGGCATCCGGTCCGGCACGCGCACCGCGCAATGCGCCGGCACCACGCAGTACTCCGCGAAGGCGCCCAGATACATCAGCGTGTGCATCGTGGTGCCCTCGCAGCGCAGGCGGGGGCGCCCGTCGAAATGCACGCCCTTCGGGCCGTTGCCGAGATACTGCCGGCACAGGATCGGCTGCGCGCGTTCACAGTAGAAGCAGTGGCCGCAATGCGGGTTCCAGCTCAGCACCACGCGGTCGCCCACCGCCAAGTCATCCACGCCTTCGCCAACGGCCGCCACGTCGCCAGCGGCCTCGTGGCCCAGCACGGCGGGCAGCTTTTGTGCCAACGCGCCTTCGATCACCTCCAGGTCGGTGTGGCAGAGGCTGGCGGCGCGTATCCTCACCAGCACGTCGCCGGCGGCGAGCGGGCCGAAGGCGATGGTCTCGATCGCCATGGGCTGGCCGATTGCGCGCAGCACGGCGGCCTGGCCGGTCACGATGTCAGGCATGCGCCGGGACCTCCGCCACCTCGATGCGGGCGGCGCTGAACTTGAACTCGGGAATCTTGCCGCTGGGGTCAAGCTGCGGGTTGGTCAGGATGTTTGCCGCCGCTTCCCGATACGCGAACGGAATCGAAGCCAGGTTGTCCGGCAGCCCCGGATCAGCCCGCGCCGCCAGCACGATGCTGCCCCGCCGCGTGCTCACGCGCAGCATGGCGCCAGGTGCCACGCCCAGCTTGCGCAGCGCCGTCGGCGCCAGGGAGATGCTGGGCGTGGGTTCCAGCGCATCCAGCACCGTGGCGCGGCGCGTCATGCTGCCGGTGTGCCAGTGCTCCAACTGCCGGCCGGTGGTCAGCACATAGGGGAAATCCTGGTCCGGCAGTTCCGCGGGATCGACCAGCGCCGCCGGCACGAAGCGCGCGCGGCCGTCTGCCGTCGGGAACTTCGCGCCGAACACGATGTCATGGCCGGGCTGATCGGGACCGTCGGTCGGATAGGTCACACTGCCGTCCCGCGCCACGCGGTCCCAGCTTATGTGCGCAAGGCTGGGCATGGTCGAGGCCATCTCCTCGAATACCTGCGACACCGGGCGGTGTTCCCAGGCCAGGCCAAGCCGGCGGGCCACCTCCACGATGATCCACAGATCGGGCCGCGCCTCGCCGGGTAGCGGCACCGCCGCGCGGCCCATCTGCACCTGGCGGTTGGTGTTGGTGACGGTGCCGTCCTTCTCTGGCCAGGCGCTGGCCGGCAGCACCACATTGGCAAGGGCGGCGGTTTCGGTCAGGAACAGGTCCTGCACCACGAAGTGTTCCAGCTTCGCCAGCGCCTGGCGCGCGTGGGTCACGTCGGGATCGCTCATCGCCGGGTTTTCGCCCATCACGTACATCGCTCGGATCTTGCCGGTGGCCGCGGCCTCCATGATCTCCACCACCGTCAGGCCGGGCACCGGGGACAGATCGGCACCCCAGAGTTCGGCGATGTGGTGGCGCCACGTCGTGTCGGACAGGCGGCGATAGTCCGGCAGCATCATCGGGATCAGGCCCGCATCGCTGGCGCCCTGCACGTTGTTCTGGCCGCGCAGCGGGTGCAGCCCCGTGCCCGGCCGACCCACCTGGCCGCACAGCAGGGCCAGCGCGATCAGGCAGCGCGCATTGTCGGTGCCGTGCACGCTCTGGCTGATGCCCATGCCCCACAGGATCATCGCGGTGCGCGCGGTGGCAAAGGCGCGCGCCGCCGCGCGGATATCGGCCGCCGCCACGCCGCAGATCTTCTCCATCGCCTCGGGCGTCAGCGTGGCGACATGGCGCGAAAGCGCCTCGAAGTCGGTGGTGTGCGCGGCCACGTACTGCCGGTCATGCAACCCTTCGGCGATGATCACGTGCAGCATGGCGTTCAGCAGCGCCACGTCGCGCCCGGGTCGGAAGCGCAGTTTCCGCGTCGCGTACGCATCCAGCCCCGTGCCGCGCGGATCAGCCACGATCAACTGCGCGCCGTTCGCGGCCGCCTGTTTCAGGAACGTCGCCGCCACCGGATGGTTCTCGGTCGGGTTGGCGCCGATCACCAGGATCACCTCGGCATCCTTCGCCGCCATGAAGGGTGCGGTGACGGCGCCGCTGCCGATGCCTTCAAGCAGCGCGGCCACGCTGGCCGCGTGGCACAGCCGCGTGCAGTGATCGACATTGTTGGTGCCGAAGCCGGTGCGCACCAGCTTCTGGAACAGGTAGGCTTCCTCGTTCGACCCCTTGGCGCTGCCGAAGCCGGCCAGCGCGTCGCCGCCATGCGCGTCGCGGATGCGGCCCAGCCCCGCACCGGCGATCGCCAGCGCCTCGTCCCATGACGCCTCGCGAAACTTCTCGCGGGCGCGGCGAGGATCGAGACAATCGGCCGGATCCTTCGTGGCCCCGTCGATGCGCACCAGCGGGCGTGTCAGGCGATCCGCGTGGCGCAGATAGTCGAACCCGAAGCGCCCCTTCACGCACAGCCGACCCTGATTCGATGGCCCGTCGCGCCCGGTGACCTCGATGATGGTGTCGTCCTTGACGTGGAAATCCACCTGGCAGCCGACGCCGCAATACGGGCACACGCTGGCCACCACGCGATCGGGTTGTTCTGCGCGCACGCCATCCACCACGACGGAGGCCGGCAGCAGTGCCCCCGTGGGGCAGGCCTGCACGCATTCGCCGCAGGCCACGCAGGTGCTGTCGCCCATCGCACGGCCCGCGTCGAAAACCACCTGCACGCCATGGCCGCGATGCGCCATGCCGATGACGTCGTTGTGCTGCACTTCCCGGCAGGCGCGTTCGCACAGACCACACGCGATGCAGGCATCCAACTGTACCAGCATGGCGGGGTGGCTGGCATCCGGCGCCGGCCGCGGCTCCGGCGCGAAGCGCGAGCCGGTCACGCCCAGCCGCTCAGCCCAGCGCGCGAAGGTGCCGCGCGGATCGCGCAGCGCCGCGGGCTGGTCGGCCAGCAGCAGCTCGAACACCATTTTCCGCGCCCGATCGACGCGCGGGCCGGCGGTGGTGACCTGCATGCCCTCGGTGGGCGTGCGGATGCACGAAGCGGCCAGCACCCGCTCGCCGGAAATCTGCACCAGGCAGGCGCGGCAATTGCCGTCCGGCCGGTAGCCGGGCTTTTCCAGATGGCACAGATGCGGCACCGCCACGCCCAGCCGCGTCGCCGCCTGCCAGATGGTTTCTTCTGCGCGCGCCTCGACCTCGGAACCATCAAGGGTGAAGCGCGTCATGGCACGGCTTCGGGGAAGTGGCGCAACAGGGAAAGCACCGGGTTCATCGCCGCCTGGCCCAGGCCGCAGATGCTGCCATCGGCCATTGCGCCGGCCAGTTCGGTGAGCAGCGCGCGGTCCCACACGGGCGCTTCCAGCAGCCGCGCCGCCTTCGCGGTGCCGGCGCGACATGGCGTGCACTGGCCGCAGCTTTCGTCACGGAAGAATTTCACCAGGTTGCGTGCGGCGTCCGGCAGGCCGTCGTGATCGGACAGCACCACCAGCGCACCCGAGCCCACGAAGCATCCCAGATCGTCCAGCGTACCGAAATCGAGCGGGCGGTCCGCCAGCCGCGCCGGCAGGATGCCACCCGAGGCACCGCCCGGCAGATAGGCGGCAAGCGTGTGGCCGGGCAGCATGCCGCCGCAGTATTCGTCGATCAATGCACGCGCCGTCAGCCCCGCGGGTGCTTGTTTCACCCCAGGGTCGCGCACCCGGCCCGAAACCGACACCAGGCGCTTGCCAGCCCGCCCGTTCACGCCGGCGGCGGCGAAGGCGGCGGGGTCCGCAAAAATCTCCGGCAGCCACCACAGTGTCTCCACGTTGTGGATCAGCGTGGGGCACCCGAACAGGCCGACCTGGCCGGGGAAGGGCGGCTTGTGGCGCGGGTAGCCGCGCCGGCCCTCAAGACTTTCCAGCAGCGCGGTTTCCTCGCCGCAGATATAGGCACCCGCGCCGCGGCGCAGGTGGATGGGGCCCGGCCACAGCGGTGCCATGTCGGCAATGGCCTGGCGCAGCGGCGCAAACAGATGCGCGTATTCGTCGCGCAGGTAGATCCAGCAGGAAGCGGCATCGACGGCCTGGGCCGCCAGCAGCATGCCGTGCAGCACGCGGTGCGGATCGGTTTCGAAACACCAGCGATCCTTGAAGGTGCCCGGCTCGCCCTCGTCCGCATTCACCACCAGGTGCCGTGGGCCGGGCTGCTTGCGCACCAGGTCCCATTTCCGCGCGGCCGGGAAGCCCGCGCCGCCCATGCCGCGCAACCCGGCCTGGTGCAGCATGGCGACGGCGGCATCAGGCGTGGCAAGCGGCAGTGCGCGCCTATCCACACCGCCCCCTCCCCGGCCCTCCTCCGCAAGCGGGAGAGGGGGAAGCAAGCAAGCCGCGCTGCCTGCTCCCTCTCCCGCTTGCGGAGGAGGGCCAGGGAGCGGGTGGTGGGCCACGGCCACCTTCTCCACGGTCGCATGCTCCACCAGCGCATGCCCCACCGACGCCACCGGCGCCCGATGGCAGCCGCCCATGCAGGGCGCTTCGATGACGCGCGCATCGGGGCAGGCTTCGCGCAGCGCCGCCAGCAGCGCCGCACTGCCCGCCATCGCGCATGGCAGCCCGCCGCACACGCGGATGGTACGCACGGGCAGGTCGGGTGCGTCATCCTGCAGCACATCGAAATGCGCATAGAAGGTGGCGACCTCGTACGGCACCACATGCGGCACGCGGAACGCCTCGGCCATCGCCCGCAAATGGCGTTGCCGCAGCGCGCCGAGCCTGTCCTGCACCAGGTGCAGTGCCTCGATCATCTGGTCTTGCGTGCGCGGCAATGTCCCCAGCGCCGCCTCGACCTCGGCCAGCGCGGCCTGGTCGAGCGGCGCACCGCGCGGGACACTCCGGCCGCGGCGCGGGACGCTGGCATTTCCTCCGTCCATTGCAATGCAGGCTGGCCCGGCGCTGCCATACCGTCAATGTATCAGGCCAGCGCCATCGCCGCCTGCTGCTGCGTGGTGGTATCGGCGCAGCTCTCGCCGATCAGGATCAGGCAGGGCCCGCCGCCTGCCCATGCGGCCGCCTGCTCGACCAGCGTTGCGAACGGCGCGCGCAGACAACGCATGGCGCGGCTGCCGCCCGCTTCAATGGCCGCCGCCGGCGTCGCGGGATCAAGCCCTGCCGCGATGAGCCGTGGTGCCAGCCGCGCCAGCGCGGCCAGCCCCATGTAGATCGCCGTGGTGCCGCGATGCCGGGCGATCAGCTCTGCATCTGGTGAAGCAGCGCCATCGCAGGCATGGCCGGTGACCAGCAGCAGGCTGTTGGCCACGTGGCGCTGCGTCAGCGGAATCGCCGCCTGCGCCGCGCAGGCCAGGGCGGCAGTGACGCCGGGCACCACCGCGCAGCCGATGCCGGCTTCGCGCACGGCGGAAAATTCCTCGCCGCCGCGGCCGAAGATGAAGGGGTCGCCGCCCTTCAGCCGCACCACCCGCCTGCCTTCGCGCGCCAGGCGCACCAGCAGGGCGTTGATCTCGTCCTGCGGCAGGCTGTGCCGCCCCGCCGCCTTGCCGACATTGATGAAGGTTGCATCGCGCCGCGCCAGGTCCAGCACGCCATCGCCGACCAGCCGGTCATGCACGATGACATCGGCTTCAGTCAGCAGCCTGTGCGCGCGCAGCGTCAGCAAATCGCGGTCGCCGGGACCAGCACCGACCAGCCAGACGAAGCCTTCGCTGGTGCCGGCCATGGCGGCCTGCATGGCGGTGTCGGCCGCGTCCGTGGCGCCGGCCAGCGCATGCTGCGCGGCGGCGCCGTTCAGGGCCGCGTCGATGGCACGGCGCCGGGCTGGAAGGTCGGGGAACTTCTCGCGCAGCCGCGCGGACCAGCCGCCCAGCCAGGCGGCCAGGCGGCCGAATTCCGGCGCCACCGCCGCCTCGATCCGTGCCCGCAGCGCGCGTGCAAGCGAAGGTGCGGCACCCCCGGTGCTGATGGCGATCGTGATCGGTTTGCGGTCGACGATGGCCGGCATGATGAAGCTGCACAATTCCGGCCGATCGACGACGTTGACCGGAACGCCGCGCGCCAGGCACGTGGCGCTGAGAGCGTGCAGGTCGGCCTCGGTCGCCTCAGCACCCACCGCCAGCGCCACGCCATCCAGCAATGCGGGCGCGAAGAATGCCGCACGTCGAAGCGTGGCGCCGCAGCGTGCCAGCAACGCGGCCTTGCGGTCGGCGATCTCGCCCGTGCCCAGCACCAGCGCGGTGCGGCCGGCAAGGTCCAGGAAGGCCGGGAAGTGCCGCATCAGGCCCTAATCTTCAGCATGGGCACTCGTGCCGCCAGCAGGGCCAGGATTTCCGGCCGGCAACTGCCGCAGCCGGTGCCGGCGCGGGTGGCGCGCCCGACCGTGTCCAGCGTATCGCCACCGCGCTGGATGGTGGCGGCATCGACACCGTGGCAGGCGCAGACCAGCGGCGATGGCGGCGGCCCGCCCTGCGTGCCGGCCAGCAGCGCGCGGCGTTCAGCGGGGGCCAGCACGTCCTCGGCAAACAGGGCCACGAACCAGTCGCGCGGCGGCAGCGCGTGGTCCGCGCCCAGGCACAGCACGGCCTGCAGGCGGTCGTGCATGATGCGGGCAGCACGGAACTGCATCTCGGCCATGTCGCGCAAAACAATCCAATGGCCGGGGCCATCCAGCACGGCACGCAGCCGGGCAAAGGCGGCTTCGGGGGCACCCGTGCCCGCAAGCTCGGCGCGCCAGCCGCCGGTGACGGGCGCCAGGGCGGCGAAGGGGGCGAGGTCGGGGCCAAGTTTGTCGCGGCTGACCGCCAGCGCGTGCCAGTCGGCGGTAAAGGCGGCCAGGCGCACCGGCGTGTGCTTCAACTCTGGCTGGCCGCTATGCGGGTCAGGGTGTGCGTTGACCACGCCGTTCACGCGCGCCGCCGGTGCCAGCTGCCGGGTGAAATGCATGGGCGCGAAGCAGTCACCCGGTCGCAGCGTGGCATCGTGGCGCAGCCGGAATACGCCGTCGCCCAGGGCGCTGCTGACGCGCACCAGCGTGCCATCGGCACCTGGTGCATCGAGGGGGTGCGCGAACAACTCGGGTTCCGGCGCATGCGCCATCAGCCGCGGAACGAGGCCGGTGCGCGTCATGGTGTGCCACTGGTCGCGGAGCCGCCCGGTGTTGAGTTTCAACGGGAACGCCGCATCGGCCGCCCCCACGGGCGCGCGGAAAGGGGTGGGCACGATGCGCTGGGTTTCGGGCGCGACGCGATCCGGCCCGCCCACCGGCCAGCGCGTCGGCGGCAGTGTGTCGTACTTGGCATCAGCCAGCGGCGCGATGAAGAAGGCGCGCTTGCGACCAAGCCCGGTCAGGCGCGCGTGTTCGGCGAAGATTTCGCCGGGACCGGCCCAGGCGAATTTTTCCGCGAAGCCCAGGCGGGCGGCGACCTGCGCCACGATCCACCAATCGGCGCGCGCCTCGCCGGGCGCGGGCAGGAAGGCGCGGCTGCGGCTGATGACGCGTTCGCTGTTGGTGACCGTGCCGTCCTTCTCGCCCCACCCCAGCGCCGGCAGTTTCACGTGCGCGTAATCCAGTGTGTCGGACGCGTGCGTGATGTCCGAGACCACCACGAACGGGCAGGCCGCGAGCGCCGTGCGCACGAAATTGCCATCGGGCATCGACACGGCCGGGTTGGTCGCCATGACCCAAAGGGCGCGCACATCGCCCGCGCCCACCGCGCGGAACAGATCGACCGCCTTGAGGCCTGGCCCGTGCGGCACGCGGTCGCTGCCCCAGTACGCCGCCACCGTGTCCCGGTCGCCTGGGCAGTCGTAGTCCAGGTGCCCGGCCAGCATGGTGGCCAGCGCCCCCACCTCGCGCCCGCCCATGGCGTTGGGCTGGCCGGTGATGCTGAACGGGCTGGCCCCAGGCCTGGCGATGCGCCCGGTGGCGACATGCGCGTTGATGATGGCATTCGCCTTGTCGGTGCCGGCGGAGCTTTGGTTCACGCCCTGGCTGAACAGCGTGACGGTGCGCGGCGTGTCGCGCCACCATTGCATCAGCGTGGCGAGTTCAGCGCCGATGCCACACGGCGCTGCGTGCTCGGCATCGTCCAGCCGCAGCGCATTGAACAGCGCCACGTCGCTGCCGGGCGCGATGGCCAGGTGCAGGTCGGCGATGCCGCACGAAGCGGTGCGCCTTGGGTCCACCACCACCACGCGCATCTCGGGCCGTGCCGCCTTGGCGACTTCCAGCCGGCGGAACAGCACCGGGTGACACCAGGCCAGGTTGGACCCCACCAGGATCACCAGGTCGGCAATCTCAAGGTCCGCGTAGATGCCAGGCACGATGTCCTCGCCGAAGGCACGGCGATGCGCGGCCACGGCACTGGCCATGCACAGGCGGGAATTGCTGTCGATGTTCGCGGTGCCCAGCACCGCCTTGGCGAATTTGTTGGCGGCATAGTAGTCCTCGGTCAGCAGCTGGCCGCTGACATACAGCGCCACCGCGTCTGGCCCGTGCGAGGCCTGCGTGCGGGAGAATCCTTCCGCCACCGCATCCAGTGCCGCGTCCCAGCTGGCGCGCTTGCCGCCGACTTCCGGAAACAGCAGCCGGTCCGGCAGCGCGAGGGTTTCGCCCAGCGCCGCGCCCTTGCTGCACAGTCTGCCGCGATTGGCGGGGTGGTCGGGGTCGCCCTCGATGCGGCCGTCGTCGTGTGCCAGCACGCCGCAACCGACGCCGCAATAGGGGCATGTCGTGCGCGTTGCCATCAATAGACGTCGCGCAGGTAGCGCCCCTGCCTGGCCAGCGCGGCGGTGAAGGATTTCGCGGCCTCGGCGGTCATGGCCCCCTCGGTCTCGGCGATGCGGCGCAGCGCCGCATCCACGTCCTTGGCCATGCGCGAGGCATCGCCGCAGACGTAGAAATGCGCGCCATCCTGCAGCCAGCGCCACAGCTCGGCGGCGTTCTCCAGCATGCGGTGCTGCACGTAGTCCTTGGCCGCGCCATCGCGCGACCAGGCGAGGTCAAGCCGCTGCAAGGTGCCATCCGCCTGCCACGCGCGCAATTCGTCGCGGAACAGGAAGTCGCTGGCCACGCGGCGGTCGCCGAAGAACAGCCAGGTGTTGCCGCGCACCTGGTGTGCCGCGCGGTGCTGCAGGAAGGCGCGGAAGGGCGCCACGCCGGTGCCCGGCCCCACCATGATCACCCGGGTCTTCGGGTCGGTGGGCAGGCGGAAATGGCTGGCCTGGATCTGCGCTTGGAACGGGGCTTCGGCGCGATCGGCAAGGAAGGTGCTGGCGATGCCGTTTCGCACCCGCCCGCGGCGCATGTCGCGCACCACGCCCACGCACAATTCCGCCCGCCCCGGCGTCGCGGCCAGCGACGACGCGATGGAATACAGCCGCGGGCGCAGCGGCGGCAGCGACCGCAGCAGGTCGGCCAAGGGCGGCCGGGTCGAGGGGAAGGCCTCCAGCAGGTCGAGCAGGTCGGCGTCGCGCGGCTCGGCTTCGTCCGCGCCCTCGGCGAGAAGGCGCAGTGCGGCGGCTTCCGAGGCATCAAGCGCGCTCATCGCCAGCAGGTCGAGCGTGGCGTCCAGCGGGCGCGCGATGTCGTGGCGATGCATCAATGCCTCGACCAGCTCGGGCGTGGCTGCCACGCGCAGCGCGGCGAGCGTGGCCGCGACCAGGCCAGGGTCGTTGGGCGCGGTGATGGAGATGCTGTCGCCCGGTTCGTAGCGCAGCCCCCTACCGGACAGGTCGATGGCGACGTGGCGCACATCCTTGTCGCTGCCGGGCGCGGTCAGTCGCGTGGCATGGATCAGCCGCACCGCTTCGCCCACCGGGGCCGAGGGCCTGGGTGCCGCGGCGGGCGCCACCTTGATGTCGGCCAGCAGCGCCTTCACCGCTTTCGCGGTCTCGCGCCCGCCGGGCACGCACAGCGAAGGCGAGGCCTCGCGCCCCTCGGCCAGCGCCTCGGCGTAGGTCTGGCACAGATAACCGCACTGCCCGCAATCCAGCTGCGCCATGCGCGCCATCAATTGCCGCGCCATCGGCTTGCCCTCGGCGAGCGCGCTGCGCTCGGCAAGGTCCAGGGCGGGGTCGTGCCAGGGGAAATCCTCCTCGGGCGGCGCGGCGGAGACCGACATCTGCACCTGGTCGGCGCCGCCATACAGCCCCGCCAGGAACCCGTTCAGCCAGGCGCGCTGGGCGACCGAGAACGGCGCGCTGGCCGGGATCACCGGCACGCCCGGGCCCGGCGGGTTGATGGCGTTCATGCATCCACCCGCTCGGCCGTGCACATGGCATTGAGCGTCGCATCGTCATGCCGCGCGCAGAATGCCTGGAAGCCCTTTGCCGCAGCGGGGTCGCGCTGCCAGTTCGACAGCAGGGCAAGCAGCATGGGTTTCAGGTCGTCGAACGCGATTTTCGGCGCGATCAGCCGGCCGATCGCGGCATCGGCGCCGGCACCGCCGCCGACATGCAGGTCGTAGCCCTCGATCTCGGTGTCGCCCACCTCCACCTTCGCACCCAGCAGGCCGATATCGGCGATGTAGTGCTGGGCGCAGGAATGGTGGCATCCGGTCAGATGGATATTGACCGGCATGGCGATGGCGATGCGGGCTTCCAGCCAGTCGGCCAACGCGGCCGCGTGGCCCTTGGTATTTGACGCGGCGAACTTGCACCCGGCATTGCCGGTGCAGGCCACCAGGCCCGCGCGCAGCGGTGCCGCGCGGGTCGCAAGGCCGAGTGCCTCGATGGCGGCCACCGCGTCGGGCAGGGCCGCGTCGGGCACGTCGGAGACCAGGAAATTCTGCCACACGGTCAGCCGGATGGTGCCGCTGCCGAGGCGCGTGGCGATGCCGGCCAGGCCCCGCATCTGCGCCGAGGTCAGCCGCCCGACCGCGCCCAGCCCGCCGATCCAGTTCAGCCCCGGCTGCTTCTGCACATGCACGCCGACATGCGCCCAGCGGTCCTGCGGCGCCGCGGCCACAAGCTCGGATTCCGGCGCGCGGTCCAAGGGGCGGCCCAGCACGGTTTCGACCTCAGCGATGAAGCGGTCGAACCCCCAGCGATCCAGCAGGTATTTGAGCCGCGCCTGCTTGCGGTCGGTGCGGTCGCCGTGCGCGATGAACACTTTCAGGATCGCGTCGGAAACGGGTGTCGTGTCGTCCGGGGGCACGACAACGCCGGTGGGGCGCGCGAAATCGCGGTGCCCGGTGATGCCGCCCAGGCCCAGCCGATACACCACCCGGTCGCCCCAGCGCATCGCGGTGAAGGCGATGTCGTTGGTGTCCTCCAGCACGGCCACGCGCCCGCCGCCGTCGAAGGCGATGTTGAATTTCCGGGGCAGGCCGTAAAGGTCGCGGTGATTCAGGATGTGGTGGTGGATTCGTCGTGCATCAGGCCGCGTATCCAGCAATTCCTGCTTGTCGATGCCGGCCGTGGGCGACCCCGTGACGTTGCGCACGTTGTCGGCCCCTGACCCGCGGCTGGTCAGGCCAAGCTCGGCCAGGCGCATCAGCAATTCGGGCGCGGCGCGGGCGGGAATTTCGCGCAGCTGCAGGTTGGCACGCGTGGTGATGTCGGCGAACCCGCCGGCGCAATCGTCGGCCAGGTCGGCCAGGCCCGAAAGCTGGTGTGCGGCCAGGATGCCGCCTGGAATGCGCAGCCGGCACATATACGAATCCTGTGCGGGCGCGACATAGAACAGGCCGAAATACTTGGTCAGGAAGACGTCGGTCCCCTTGGGGAATTTCTCGGCCGCGCTCAGCGCCACCAGCACGTCCCAGCGATCGAGCGGCGGGGTTTTCCGCTTCGCCTCCTCCTCCGCCACCAGCCTGCCGCCGGCCGCGATGACCCGATCTTGCGCCGCGCGCTGAGAATCCATCGGGTCGGGTGCTGCCGCGCCGCCACCCAGTGCGCCGCGCCTGGCCTCGATGCCGGCCCAGAAGCCCTTCAGGTATTCCTGCTGCTCGGTGGAGAAATCCTCGTTCACGCGGCCTGCTCCACCAGCGCGGGGCCGAAGGGCAGCAGGCGGCGAAACTTCGCTATGGGGCGCGCTTCGCGGATCAGCCGCAGATAGAAGGGCGCGTCGGCGACGTCGCCATACAGCACGGCACCAGCCAGCCGCCCGTCGGCCACGAAAAGCTTGCGGTAGGTCTCGGCCGACGCGTCTTCCATGACGATCTGGTCGGGCACGGAAATGTCGCCGGCCGACCAGGCGCTGATGCCGGAAACCTTCAGCGCCGCCACGTCGGGTGCCGGCGCGTAGGCGGCCTGGCGGCCCAGGATGGCTTCGGCCGCGACCTCGGCCTGCGCCAGCGCGGGCGCCACCAGGCCGATGGTGCGGCCCTGGTGTTCCGCGCATTCACCGATGGCGAAAATGTTCGGGTCGGTGGTGCGCAGCGCATCGTCCACCACGATGCCACGCTGCACGGCCAGGCCCGCGTTGCGCGCCAATGATGCTTCGGGCCGGATGCCGACCGCCATCACCACCAGGCTTGCGGGAAGGGCCGTGCCATCGGCCAGGCGCACGCGCTCGACATGCAATGTGCCCTCGATGCCGACAGTGCCGGCCCCGGCCAGCACGCGCACGCCGCGCGTGGCCAGGCGCGCCGCAAGCATGGCCGCCGCGCCATCATCCAGCTGGCGTTCCATCAGCCACGGTGCGGCATGCACCACCGTGACCTTGAGGCCGCGCGTGGCGAGCCCGGCCGCACATTCCAGCCCCAGCAGGCCGCCGCCGATGACCACGGCGGGCCCTTCTGCCCGGCACATGGCGCGCACGTCTTCAAGCCGCCGATAGGCCAGCAAGCCGGGCAGACCGGCCCCCGGCAAAGGCAGCCGCACCGGCTGCGAGCCGGTGGCCAGCACCAGCCGGTCGTACGGCAGGTCGCCGCGCGCCGTGCGCAGCACACGCGCCGCGCGGTCGATTTTTTCTGCGCGCGTGGCGGGCATCAGCCGTATGCCGGCGCCGGAGCGCAGCAGGAAAAGGCTTTCCACCGGCGCGCCTTCGAACAGTTTTGACAGCCGGACGCGGTCGTATGGCAGGGCCACCTCGTCGCCGACCAGCGTGACCTCGGCGGATGCGCGCAGAAGTTCTGCCACGCGCACGCCGGCAGGGCCGGCGCCGACGACGACAATTCTCACGCCGCCTTCTCCAGCGCCGGGTTGGTGTGGCGGGCGTACAGGAATTCCATGACCGCGCGGCGGGCTTCCACGAAGCGCGGGTCGACGGCCAGGGCCAGGCGGTCGCGCGGGCGCGGCAGGCCCACTTCCAGCACCTCGCCGATGGTGGCATTGGGGCCGTTGGTCATCATCACGATCCGGTCCGACAGCAGCACCGCCTCGTCCACGTCATGCGTCACCATCACCACCGTGGTGCCGCGGGCGGCGTGGATTTCCATCACCTGGTCCTGCAGGTGGGCGCGGGTCAGCGCATCGAGTGCCCCGAAGGGCTCGTCCATCAGCAGCACTTTCGGCTGCATCGCGAGCGCGCGGGCAATCCCGACCCGCTGCTTCATGCCGCCGGAAATTTCCGACGGCCGCTTGTCCTTGGCCGCTGTCATGCGCACCAGGTCGAGATTGGCCAGCGTCCAGTCATGCCGCTCGGCGCGGCTCATCTTCGGCAGCACCCGATCGACTGCGAGCCTGATGTTCTCGTAGGTGGTCAGCCACGGCAGCAGGCTGTGGTTCTGGAACACCACGGCGCGGTCGGGGCCGGGTTCGTCCACCTCGCTCCCGTCCAGCACCACGCCGCCGGTGCTGGTGCGCAGCAGGCCGGCGATGACGTTCAGCAGCGTCGATTTGCCGCAGCCGGAATGGCCGATGATGGACACGTATTGGCCGCGCGCGATGCTGAGCGTGACGTCGCGCAGCACCGGGGGCGCGGCGGGGTTGAACGACACGCCGACGCGCGAAATTTCCAGGTAGGTCTGCATGATGCCGCGTCCCTTCACGATGCCTGTGTGCCGCGCGTGGCGGCGCGGCCGGCCAGGGCCACGATGCGGTCGAGCGCGAAGCCGACCAGCCCGACATAGACCAGCGCCACGATGATGTCGGCGATCTGGGAACTGTTCCACGCGTCCCAGATGAAGAAGCCGATGCCGACGCCGCCGATCAGCATTTCCGCCGCAACGATCGCCAGCCACGACAGCCCGATGCCGATCCTGAGGCCGGTGAAGATGTAGGGCGCGGCGGCGGGCAATACGATGTGCAGGAAGAAGGCCGGGCCGCGCAGCCGGATCACGCGCGCGACGTTGCGGTAGTCGGCCGGCACGTTCTGCACGCCGACCGCGGTGTTGATGATGATCGGCCAGATGGCGGTGATGAAGATGACGAAAATGGCGCTGGGCTGTGCGTCGCGGAAGGCGGCCAGCGAAATCGGCAGCCAGGCCAGCGGCGGCACCGTGCGCAGTACCTGGAACACGGGGTCAAGCCCGCGCATCGCGATGGCGCTGGTGCCAACCAGCAGCCCAAGCGCGATGCCGGCGATTGCCGACAAGGCGAAGCCGAGCGCGACGCGGCGCAGCGAGGCCAGCAGGTGCCAGCCCAGGCCCTTGTCCAGCCCGCCGCGGTCGTAGAACGGGTCGGTGATCAGCTCCCAGCTTTGGGTCAGCACCGCGCTGGGTGGTGGCAGCGACGCGCGGGGTCCGCTGGCAGCCAGTTCCCAGGCGGCCAGCAGCAGCGCCACCACTACCAAGGGCGGCAGCACGGATTCGGCCAGGCGGACCAGGCGCTGCGAGGTCACCACCGGCAGTCGCAGCGCCGAGGGTGTCGAGACGGGACCGGCGACAATCGCCGCCTTGCGTGTGACGGCGTTCATTGTGGCGTTCCTCAGGCCGCGAATTTCTTGATGGCAAGGCCGGCCAGGTAGGCGGCCGGGTCGCGCGGGTCGAACACGGTGCCGTCGAAGAATTTCTCCGGCCCGCGGCTGCTGCCTTCGGGCATTTCCGCGCGCGCCACGCCCGCCATCGCGGCGGCTTCGCGCCAAATGTCCTCGCGGTTCACGTCGCGCACCAGCGCGGCCGTGTCGGTGTCGGGCGGCAGCACGCCCCAGCGTATGTCCTCGGTCAGGAACCACAGGTCGTGGCTGGCGAACGGGAAGCTGGCGTGGTCCCTGTAGAATTTCATGGCGATGTTGGGGTTGGTCACCTCGCGCCCATCCCCGTACACAATCCGGCCCTGGCTGCGCGGCAGGATGTCGGGCACCGGCACGTTGAACCAGGCGCGGCGGCCAAGAATGGCGCACATCTCGGCCTTGTTTTCCGCCATGTCGCACCAGCGCTGCGCGTCGATCACGGCGGCGGTCAGCGCCCGCGCGGCGCGCGGATTGGCGGCCACCCAGTCGGCTCGCATGCCGAGCGACTTTTCCGGATGGTCCTGCCAGATTTCGCCGGTGACGCAGGCCGTGTAGCCAAGGTCCTGGTTCACCAGCTGGTCGTTCCACGGCTCGCCCACGCAGAACGCATCCATGGTGCCGACCTTCATGTTCGCCACCATCTGCGGCGGCGGCACGACGATGGTGGACACGTCGCGGTCGGGGTCGATGCCGGCCGCGGCCAGCCAGTAGCGGATCCACAGGTCGTGCGTGCCGCCGCGGAACGTCATGGCGATCTTGCTGTCCTGGGTCAGCTTCGCCTTCAGCGTGCGTGCGTCGATGGTGGCGCCCAGCGGCTTGTGCGCCTTGGCCACGCTGATGCCCTGGCCGTTGGTATTGAGGCGGGCCAGAATGGCCATGGGCACCGCCTGGCTGTTCTGCACGATGCGCCCGGTGTGCATCAGGTAGGGCATGGGGGTCAGGATATGCGCGCCGTCGATGCCGCCCCGGCCGCCGCCCAGCACCAGGTTGTCGCGCGTGGCACCCCAGGACGCCTGCTTGGCGACCTCGACATCCGGCATGCCGTGCCTGGCAAACAGGCCCTTTTCCTTGGCGATGATCAGCGGCGCGCTGTCGGTCAGCGCGATGTAGCCCAGCATGGCCTTCCTGGTTTCCGGCCCGGCTGCCTGCGCGTGCACACCGTTGGGGAAGTCTGCGCGAAGGGCGGCGATGATGGCGGCGGCACCCAGCAGGCGGCGGCGTGTGGTGGCAGTCATGCGATGTCTCCTGTGGGCGTGAGGGCGGCAAGCCGGGACGCGGCGTGCCACAGCTCTTCGTGGCAAAGCCGCGCCGCCAGCGCGTCGGGGTCGGTGCCGGCGGGCAGGTGGCCCCAGCGCGCCATGGCATGCGCGTGCCAGGCGATGGACAGCGCATCGGGGAAGGATTTTTCCGCGTCGAAGCGCACGTGGCGGGCAAGCCCGTCGCGCAGCACGGCGACCGGCACTTGCGGCATGGCGCGGTACGAGATCATGCGGGCGGCGGCGTCGTGGTTGGCCGCGTCCGCCAGCCAGGCGATGGCGCCAAGCACCGCGGCCAGCAGCGGCACGGCGCGATCGCCCACCGCTTCGCTGATGACCAGCAGCTTTTCGGCATGGCCCGGCGCGATGGCACCGGTGCTGATGACGACACGGCCCAGGCCGAGCGCCTGCGCGAGCGAGCCCCATGGCTCGCCGGCGCAGAACCCGTCGATCGTGCCCTCGGCCAAAAATTCCGGCGCGCGGGGTGGCGGGATGACGCGCCAGGCCACGTCGCGGTCGGGGTCGATGCCCCGGGCGGCCAGCCAGTGCCGCAGCAGATAGGCATGGCTGGACCAGCCATGCACCACGCCGAACACCGGCAGGCGGCCGAGTGTTTTCATGCGCGCGGCCAGGGGTGCGTCGGCCGCGTCCAGCAGGCTGGCGCCGAGCACGATCGTATTGCCCTCGCGGCTCAGGATCAGCCCGGCGCCAAGTGGGTGCAGCAGCGGGTCCAGGCCCGCATTGGCGGCCAGCGCCAGGGGGGCCAGCAGCTGCGCGCCCTGCACCGTGCCATGCGCCAGGCGGTCGCGCAGCGCGGCCCAGCTGCGGCTGGGCGCCAGTGCGACCTCCAGCCCGCGGGCGCGGAACAGGCCGAGTTCGTCGGCGACCAGCAGCGGTGCCGCGTCGGTCAGCGGCACGAAGCCCAGCGTGATGACGCGGGGCGCCCGGCTGGCCTGCACGGTCGGGGCGGCGGGAGGGTCGGCGAGCAGCAGGGCCACATGTGCTCCGGCCGGAAAGCTCCGGCGAGGGGCACGGGCCGCCATTGGACCGCGCGAGATGGGAAGGGTGCGGGCGAACCCGCCAAGGGCTGGCCGCCATTGGCCAGCGCGAGCACACTAGTTTGCTGCGGTGCGGCAGACAACCGAAAAATGCACGTCTGCGCGCCGTCGGGCCGAGAACTTTACGATCATACGCCAAAATCGCTCGAAATATAGGCGAAATGCCTATGATTTCAGCACATCTGCCAACTGCACCACGCTTTCCGCCACCTCGGCCAGGCGCCGGTTCTGGTCCATGGCCAGCTTGCGCAGCATCCGATACGCCTCCTCCTCCGGCACCCGCTTGCTGCGCATCAGGATGCCCTTGGCGCGCTCCACCAGCTTGCGCTCAATCAATGCCGACCGCGCCTCGGAGAGTTCCGCCCGCAGCGCCCGGTCGGCGGCGAATCTGGCCACGGCCACCTGCACCACCGCGGCCACCCGCTTCGGCTCCAACCCCTCGATGACATAGGCGGCCACACCCGCTTCGATCGCGGCGGCGGTCTGCTCGGGCGCGCTGCGATCGACGAACATCACCACGGGCCTCGGTTCATCGCGGTGCAGCAGGCGCATGCTGTCCAGCGCGTCGCGCGTCGGATGGTCCATGTCGCACACCACCACGTCGGCGGCGTGCGCCCGCACCTGGGCGGGCAGGTCGGTGGCATCGCGCAGGATCGCCACGACCTCGGCGCCGGTCGCCGCCAGCCCGTCGCGCACGGCATGGGCACGGTCCAGTTCAGCGTCCACCAGCAGCACGCGCAGGCCCAAGACTGCCCCCGACGATCATGGTGCGGCCGCTGCTGCGTTCTTCCCAAGGCTTATGCTGCACCACAGCATGCCGCGTTGGGAACCGCCAACCGTCCGTTGGATTAACCGGGCATCAACCATTCGCGCGCATTGTCTCCGCACAGGAGACGCGCCCATGGCCGACGCAACGCCACTGCCCCCGGCAAATCCGCCCGGCTACGATCCCGTGCTGGCCGCCACAGCCCCCGTGGACGATCCGCTGGCCATGCGCGCGGCCCGCCCTGGCACCGATCCCGCGGTGCTGCGTGCCCTGGCCGCCAACGAAGCCAGCGCCAACAGCCTGACCCTGCTCAGCGCCTTCGAACTGGACGATCCCGGCCGGGCCTTCCCCGAGGATTCGCTGAACGCGCCCACGCCGGTGCCTGACGACGCCAGCGTGCTGGCCTTCGATCCCACGGCGCTGGGGGGGCCGGGCTTCGATGGGCCACCGGGCGCGCTGGGGTTCAACCAGGACCCGCTGGCCCTGCTGCCGAGTGGGCCGCAGGAGCCCACCGGCACGCTGCGGCCGGTGCCGCTGGCTGATCCGGCGGACCCGCAGGCTGCGCCCCTGCCGCCGGCCGCGGCGGCGGATGGCGCGGCACCGGCTAGCCCCACTCCCCCGACCGCGGGCGAGGTGCCATTCGCCAGCGTCGGCCTGGCCAGCCTGTTTGCACCTGCGGCCACCGACCTCGAGCCCGCGGCGAACGAGGCCCCGGAGTCCATTGCGATCTCGAACGCGCGCGTGGACGAGAACGCGCCGGCCGGCACGCTGGTGGGCCGGTTGGAGGCGGTCGATCCCGAAGGCGGTGAACTGACCTGGGAGATCGTGGGAGACCCCGGCCCCTTCGTGCTGGATGGCGACCAGGTGCGCGTGGCCGACGGCGTCGAACTGAACTTCGAGGCAACGGCGCAATACAGCCTGACCGTGCGCGCCACCGACGAAGACGGCGCCACGATCGAGCGCACGCTGACCATCGACGTGGGCGACGTGAACGAGGCGCCCTCGGCCGCGCCCATCGCAAGCCAGGCCGCGACCGAGGATGCGGCCTTCAGCTTCACGCCCGGCGTCGGCGCGTTCACTGATCCCGATTTCGGCGACACGCTGACCTACAGCGCCACCTTGCCCGACGGCTCGCCCCTGCCTGCCTGGCTTTCGGTCGATCCTGCCACCGGCACGCTGTCCGGCACGCCGGAGAATGCGGATGTGGGGTCGCTTGCGGTGCGCCTGACCGCGACGGATGAGGGCGGGCTTTCGGTATCGCGCGACTTCGATCTCACCGTGGCCAACACCAACGACGCGCCGACCGCGGCGCCGATCGCGGCCCAGGCCGCGACCGAGGACGCGCCGTTCAGCTTCACCCCACCCGCCGGCACCTTCGCCGACATCGATGTGGGCGACACGCTGAGCTACAGCGCGACCCTGGCGGATGGCTCGCCCCTGCCGGCCTGGCTCACGGTCGATCTTGCCACCGGGGCGCTCAGCGGCACGCCGGAGAACGGCGATGTCGGCACACTCGCGGTGCGCATCACCGCCACCGACCTGGCCGGCGCCAGCGCCAGCAGCACGTTTGACCTGGCGGTCGCCAACAGCAACGACGCGCCGCATGGGCTCACCATGACCGGCGGCACGGTGGCCGAGGATCATGCCGACGGCACAATTGTCGCCACCCTGGCCGCGCACGACGTTGATGCGGGCGACACGCACAGCTTCTCCATCGTCGGTGGGCACAGCCACTTCATGGTGGTGGGCAATGCCATCCATCTGCGCGAGGGTGTCGAACTGGATCACGAAACCGCGTCCAGCCACGTGCTGACGGTGCGCGTGACCGACGCAAGCGGCGCGTTCTTCGACCAGGCCGTGACCGTCAACGTGACCAACGTGAACGAGGCGCCGGTCAGCATCGCCATCGCCGCGCAAACGGCGGCGGAGGATTCCGCGTTCAGCTTCACAGCACCTGCCGGCACGTTCAGCGACGTGGATTTCGGCGACACGCTGACCTACAGCGCCACGCTGGCCGATGGCTCGCCGCTGCCGGCCTGGCTCAGCGTCGATCCCGCCACCGGCCGGCTGTCCGGCACGCCGGAGAATGGCGACGTGGGCTCGCTTGCCGTACGGCTGACCGCAACCGACGCAGGCGGGCTCTCGACCAGCCAAAACTTCGACCTCACCGTCGCCAACACCAACGACGCGCCGACCGCGATCGGTTTCACGGGCGGCACGGTCGCGGAGAACAGCGCGGCCGGCACCGTGGTGGCCACGCTGGGCGCCAGCGACATCGATGTCGGCGACACGCACAGCTTCTCGATCGTCGGCGGGTCGGACAGGTTTGCGATCGTCGGCAACCAGCTGGTGGTCAAGGCCGGTGCCAATCTGGACTACGAAGCCGCCACCAGCCACGGCCTGACCATCCGCGCCACCGACGCGGCCGGCGCCAGCGTGGATCGCGCTGTCACGGTGAACGTGACCAACGTGAACGAAGCGCCGCTCACGCTCACGATCACCGGCGAAACCCGCGACTTCATGGTGAATGGCAGCTTCGAGAACACCGGCGGGCGCGCCATCGGCAACGGCAATTGGGCCGGCGCCCCCACCATCGAGGGCTGGACGCTCGGCAGCGGCCAGCAGCTGGAACTGGTCGCCACCGGGCATCGCGGGGTTGCTGCGTCCGATGGGCGGGTCTGGCTCGACCTGGCGGCCTCGCCGGGCAACATCGTGGTGCGCCAGGACATTGCGGCCCTCGCCGACAACGGCCAATACACGCTGAGCTTCACCACCGCCGGCACCAGCAGCGGCCTGGGTGGCGAGCGCGTGGAAGTGTGGTGGAACGGCCAGAAGCTCGACACCATCGACAGCACGTCCGGCCAGGGCATCCAGACCCACAGCTACACTGTCACCGGCGCGCCCGGCAGCGGCGCCGACCGGCTGGAGTTCCGCGAAACCGGCAGCAGCGACAATATCGGCACCGCGCTCGACAATGTGCGCCTGGTCGGCACCAACCCGGCCCTGACCGTGGCCGAGGATGCGGCCGGCGGCACGTTCGTGGCCACGCTCTCCGGCACCGACCCCGACGCCGGCGACACGCTGACCTACAGCGTGGTCGGCAACAGCGATTTCACGGTGGTCGGCAACACGCTGGTGGTCGCCAACGGCGCCACGCTGGACTTCGAAACCCAGCCCAACGAGACGGTGACGGTGCGGGCCACCGACACCGCCGGCAACTTCATCGACCGCCAGGTCACGGTCGGCGTCACCGACGTGCCGGAAGGCCCGGGCACCGTCAGCGTCGAACTGCGCTTCGTTGGCAGCGAGGCCGGGTACCGCAACCTGGTGGGCTACTACTACACCGATGCCGACACCGGCCAGCGCGTCGGCCGCGTGCTGTTCGACGAGGACACGGCCGGCCGCAACGGCGCCACCAGCGTCACCGTGGCCGGGCTTGATCCGTCGGAAGCCGCCAGCCTGCACCTGTTCACCATCCCGAACGGTGCCGGCGTGAACGGCCTTTACGACAGCACCGGCCAGGCCGCGGGCCTGTCCAATGACGGCCTGCTGGGCGGGCGCGACCGCGTGATCGACGGCAGTGGCAACGATGCCGGCTTCGCCATCCGCATTGCCGAGGTCGCGGTCGGCAACGGTGTCGGCGGCGCCGGCGGCACGATCGGCCAGGTGATCCTGACCGAAGCCGCCGGGTCGCTCGCGGCCGGCGCGGTGCTGCGCGGCGAGCACAGCAACGGCCTGAACACCGTGATGGGCAACGAGGCATCGAAGTTCAGCGCGTTCTTCAGCGAAAATGCACTGAACCCGTTCGACCGCGACTACACCGCCAACTACGGCAGTGCCGGCGCCGCCTGGCACGATTCCGGCAGCAACGCGTTCAGCGGCAACGGCATGGTCGAGAGCCGCGCCTGGGGCCAGGTGGGGTTCGAGGACCTGTACGCCGGCAACGCCTCCCAGGCGCTGGGCGATCGCGACTACGACGATGCCGTGGTCGAGGTGCGTGCCACCTACGACCTGGTGGGCACGGCCGGCAACGATACGCTCACCGGCAATGCCGGCCACGACCGCTTGGTCGGCGGTGCCGGCAACGACACGCTGGTCGGCGGCCTGGGCAATGACACCATGTATGGCGGCCAGGGCGCCGATACCTTCCTGGCCGGTCCCGGCCTGGGCAACGACACCATCCATGGCGGGCAGGGTGGCGGCTGGGCTGACACCATCCAGCTGTCCGGCGTCAGCGGCGGCCCGGGTGCCGTCGGGTCGGGCTGGACGCTGAACCTGACGGCCGGCAGCATCCTGGGCACCGAGAACGGCGTGGTCACGCTCAGCCAGGACGCCGACGGCGCAATCAACTTCACCGACGGCAGCAGCCTCAATTTCCACGACATCGAACGCCTGTCGTTCGTGCCGGCTGTCTGAGCGGCGGCACAAGGCCTGCCTTGTGCCGAGACCGCGACTGCGGCCCGCCGCCGATGCGGCGAACCAAGGCGGCGGAGCCGCCGCCCGACGACTGAGGGCAAGCAAACATCCACGCTTAAGCCTTCCTTCATCCGCGCATACGAAAGTCCGTATCGCGCGGCTTGCAACCAGAAGGGGGAAGGCGATGGCGCAGGCTACAATGGCGCAGGTCTGCGTCGGCTCGTTGGTCAGTCTGCGCGCGGATGCGCTGGCGGCATCGCTGCTGCTGAACACCACGGCACTGGCCTTGCCCGTGGTGCTGCTGCAGCTCTACGACCGGATCATCCCGAACGCCGCCTATGGCACGCTGGGTGCGTTGCTGGTGGGCCTGGCGGTGGCGATCATGCTCGAAACCGCGCTGCGCATGGCGCGCGCCAGCATCGCCGCCTGGTCGGCGGCGCGCGACGAACATGCGCTGTCGGTGGCCAGCATCGGCCGCATCCTGGGTGCCGATCCGCAAAGCCCCACGATTTCGCCCGGCGCGCTGGCCGATCGCATGGCCGCGATCAGCGAATGGCGCGCGCATCGCGGCGGTGACCTTGCCTGGGCGCTGGCCGACCTCCCGTTCGTGCTGGTCTATCTGGGGTTCCTGGGCTGGCTTTCGCCGCCGCTGGCCTTCACGGCCGCCGTGGCCGCACTGCCCGGCCTGATCGCCGCCGCCGCCCTCACGCCCGCCGCGCACCGCGCCATCGAAGCCCGCGCCGATGCCGAACAGCAGCGCCACGGGCTCACCTATGAGGCAATCGCCGGGATCGAGCCGATCAAGGCCATGGGCGCGGAAACCGCCATGCTGCGTCGGCACGATCGCCTGGTCGCCACCGCCGCCGGCGCCGGCCGCCGCACCGCGGTGCTGACGCAGCTTTGCGCGGCACTTGCTTCTTCCGGCAGCCAGATCGTGGTTGCCGCCATCGCGCTGGTCGGCGCGCACCAGGTGATGGCGGAAGCACTGTCCGCCGGTGGCCTGGCCGCCGCCATCCTGCTGGCGTCCCGCGGCATCGAGCCGCTGGCGCGCCTGGCCGCGTCGGGACCCGCGCTGGCGCGGGCGCGCACGGCGCGCGCCAAGGTCGAAGGCCTGCTCGAACTGCCGCAGCGCCGCCGACGTGGCGCCGACCCCGGGCTGCTGGAAAGCATCGCGCTGGAAGGCGTGGCGCTGCACCGCCCGGGCCGCAATGGGGGCGCGCTGCTGCAGGACGTGTCGCTGGACCTGCGCGTGGGCGAGTGCATCGCCATCCAGGGTGCCGGCGGGTCCGGCAAGTCGCGCCTGCTGCAGGCGCTGCTGGGCCAGGTGGCACCCGATTCGGGGCGCGTGCTGATCAACGGCTGGCCCGCCGAAACGCTCGACCTCGATCGCGTGCGTGAACAGACCGCGGTGCTGGCGCAGCATCCCGCGCTGCTGCCCGGCCGGGTGATCGACAATCTCACCCGCTTCGACCCGCGCAACACCGAAGCGGCGCTGGCACTCGCCGCCGAGCTTGGCCTGGATACCTGGTTCGCGCGCCATCCGGTGGGCTACGGCCTGTCCGTCGGCCGGTCCGACGGGCATGAGCTGCCGGCCTCGGTGGCCGAGCGCGTCGCTGCCGTGCGCGCCCTGGTGGGGCGGCCGCGACTGATCCTGTTCGACGAGGCGAATGCCGCGCAGGACCGCGACGGCGATGCCCGCATGCGTGCGCTGCTGGCGCGGCTGAAGCCGCAGGCCATGATCGTGCTGGTCAGCCACCGCCCAAGTTGGCTGGCGCTGGCCGACCGCACCCATGCGATCCACAACGGCCGCCTGGTATCGCGCGCCGAGGCGCTGAGTTCACAAGGTCAGGCAGCATGAACGCGCCGCTTCGCCCGCCCGCGCCCGACGCGGCCTTCCACGGCGGCGAAAGCCCAGCCGCACGCGCCCTGCCGGCCGAGGTGCCGTGGGTGCTGCCCCGCCTGCTCGCCGGGTTGGGCTGGTCCGGCCCGCCGCGTGCCATCATCGAGGCGTTGCCGCATGCGCAGCCCTCCGACATCACTGCCATCACCGCGGCGCTGCGCCGCCTGGGCCAGCCGGCCCGGCCCTGGACCGGCGATGCCGCGCAGCTTTCCGCCAACGCACTGCCCGCGCTGTGGCTGATGCCGGATGGCCGGCCCGCCGTGATCGTGGGCCGCGACGGCGATGCGCTGCTGGTGGAAACCGAGGCAGGCGCCGATCCGGTGCGCCGCGCCGCCACGGCGATCGACGGCCCCATCCTGGTCTTCGCCGGCACCGACGAGGCGACCGCCGGCGCCGGCAGGCCGATGCTGTGGGCCTTCCTGGCCGAGCATCGCATGCAGCTGGCCGGGCTGTTCGGCATCGCCGTGCTGGCCACCTGCGCCTCGATCGCGCTGGGCTTGGTGGTGATGGCGGCCTTCGACCTGGTGATCCCCGGTGGCTCCACCCGCGCGCTGGCGGCGCTGGCGGTCGGCTTCGCGCTGGCGCTTGGCGCCGATTTCGTCTTGCGCGGCATGCTGGCGCGCGGTGCCGCGGCGCTTGGCGAGCGTGCCGAGCGGCGCGTGCTTTCGGCGGTGCTGGCCAAGGTGCTGCGCCTGCCGCTGCCGGCCACCGCGGCGCAGGACGCGATGGCGCAGCTGGCCCGCATGCGCGAGGTGGAAGCCGCGCGCGAACTGTTCACCGGCCCCGCCCCCTTGCTGCTGCTGCAGGCGCCGCTGCTGCTGCTGTTCCTGGCCGTGATCTGGGCGATTGCCGGCCCGCTGGTGCTGGTGCCGCTGGCACTGCTGCCGGTGCAGCTTGGCATCGCTGCCGCGCTTCTGCCGCCCGCGCGCGACGCCGAACGCGCCGCCGCCGCGCTGTCCGCCGAACGCCGGCGCTGGCAGCTGGAAACCATCGCGCATGCCGCCACGCTGCGGGGCCTCGCTTGCGAGCCGGCCTGGCTCGGGCGCTTCGCCGACCTCTCGGCCGGTGCGGTGGCCGCGCAGCGCCGCGCCACCATGGCGACACACGCCGTGCAGGCGGTGGCACAGGCCGGCATGCCGGTAGCCGCCGCCTGTATCGCCGCCCTGGGTGCCATGCTGGTGATCGACAACCGCATCGGCGCCGGCAGCCTGGTGGCCGCCATCATGCTGTCGTGGCGCGTGCTGGTGCCGATGCAGCAGCTCATCATGATGGGCACGCGCGGCAAGCAGATTTCCGAGAGCGTGGCGCAGCTGCACCGGCTGGAAACCCTGCGCGAGGAGCCGCGCCCGGCGCCCGATGCGCCGCTGCCGCAGCCGCAGGGCCATGCGCTGCGCTTCGAACGCGTGGTATTCCGCTTCCCGGGCCAGCTGGAACCCGCGCTGGCCGGGCTTTCGCTGGCCGTGCCGGCCGGCGCCTTCGTCGCCATCACCGGCCCGTCGGGCGCCGGCAAATCCACCCTGCTGCGCCTGGTGCTGGGCCTGGTGTCGCCGCAGGGCGGCCAGGTGACGCTGGGCGGCGTGCACCTTGCGCAGTTCACGCCCGAGCTGCTGCGGGCGCGCATCGGCTACGTGGCCCAGCGCACTGCGCTGGTCTATGGCACGGTGGCGCAGAACCTGCGCCTGGCCGCGCCCGCCGCGACCGAGGCCGAGTTGCTGGCCGCCTGCCTGGATGCGGGCATCCTGGACCAGGTGAAGCGCCTGCCGGACGGCCTGGAAACACGCCTCAACGACCTGGACAAGGAACGGCTGCCGCAAAGCTTCCGCCAGGGCCTGGCCTTGGCCCAGGCGCTGCTGCGCCGGCCCGACATCCTGCTGCTGGACGACCCCGCGCGCTGGATGGACGACGCGGCGGAACGCCGGCTGCTGGAGCTGCTCGATCGCCTGCATGGCCGCGTGACCGTGCTGATGGTGACGCACCGGCCCAGCCATATCCGCCGCGCCGACCTGGTGGTGGCGCTGGATCGCGGCCAGGTCGCGATGGCCGGCCCGCCCGAGGGCGCCGCAACCCCCAAGCCGATGGAATCCGCCGCATGACCCAGTTGGCCCTGTCCGCGCGGGGCGTTGCCCCCCGCTTCCCGTTGACCGTGCTGGAGCTGGAGGAGACGGCACCTCCCCGCACCGCGCGCGCCGCCATCCTGATGGCGGTTGCCATGGTGGGCGGCTTCCTGGCCTGGGCGGCGCTGTTCCCGGTGGCCGAGATCGCAAGCTCGCGCGGCGAGATCCTGCCCGATGGCCTGGTGCAGCCGGTGCAGCACGGCGAAGGCGGGCTGGTGGCAAAGATCCTGGTGCGCGATGGCGCCACGGTGCAGGCCGGCGAGGTGCTGATCCTGCTCGATGGCACAACGCTGCGCGCCGAGGCAGACCAGCTTCGCGCGCGGCAAACCGCGCTGGGTTTCGCCGCCGAGCGGCTGCGCGCCGCCGCCGAGGGCAGGCTGGCCGACCTCGCGCAACCCGCCGACAGTTTCGGCGCCATCCGCGACAGCCAGGCCGCGATGGCCGAGGCGACCGCGCGGCTGCGCGCCGCCCAGATCGCGATCGCCGAAAGCGAGATGGCAGCGCGCCAGAACATCCTGGATGGCCTGACCGCGCAACTGCCCAGCGCCGCCGCGGCACGTGACCTGGCGCGCGACGAAGTCGGCGTGATGGTGCCGATGCTGGAGCGCGGCCTTGCCCGCCGCAACGAGATCCACATGCTGCGCCAGACGCATCTGCGCCAGGAGATCGAGCTGGCGCGGCTGATGTCGGACACCGAAACCGCGCGCGGCGCGGTCGCCGAGGCCGCGGTGCGCCGGCACGAGCTGGAAACCCGCCTGCGCCAGGAATCGCTGGCCGAGCTCGCCAGGATCGAGGCCGACCGCGCCGAGACCGAAGCCCAGCTGTCCCGCATCGACGCCCGGCTCGGCCGGCTTGCCGTGGTGGCGCCGATCGCCGGCGTGGTGAAGGACATTTCTCCACGCGGCACGGGCACCGTGATCGAACCCGGTGCGACCATCGCCGAGATCGTGCCGCAGGACGGTCGCGTCTATGCCAGCGCGGAGATGCCCGCCGAAATGGTGGGCGCGATCCGCCCCGGCCAGGACGCCAAGGTGAAGGTACTGACCTTCGACCACACCCGCTTCGGTGCCCTGCCGGCAACCGTGACCCAGGTCTCCGCCAGCAGCTTTCGCCGCCAGGACGGCAGCTATTTCTACCGCGTGAAGCTGGAGCTTGCGCAGCAATTCGTGGGCGATCCGCGGCTTGACCTGCGGCTCACGCCCGGCATGACCATGGTGGCCGATATCCGCACCGGCGAGCGCACCCTGCTGGCCTGGCTGATGAAGCCCGTGCGCAACGCGCTGGACACGGCGTTCAGCGAACGGTGAAGCTGCGGCGCATGCGCCGCATCCTGCTTGCCCTTTGCCTGCTGGGCTGTCCCGCGCTGGCCGAGCTTGCCGGCCATGGCGGGCCGGTGCGCGCGGTGGTGGCGCTGGCCGATGGCGGCATCGTCTCGGGCAGTTTCGACACCAGCGTGATCCACTGGGACCCCGCCACCGGCGCCGCCCGCGCGGTGCTGCGCTTCCACACCGACGCGGTGAACGCCGTCGTTTCCTTGCCTGATGGCGGCTTTGCCACCGCGGGCGCCGATGGCCGCATCGCCCTTTGGGCCCCAGGCCAGGCAGCGCCGCGCGCCGTGCTGGACGGCCATGCGGGGCCCATCAGCGCGCTGGCCGCCAACGCCACGCACCTGGCCTCCGCCTCGTGGGACCGCACGGTGCGGGTGTGGCCGTTGGCCGGCGGCGCGGCGCGCGTGCTGGCGGGCCATGCGGACAACGTGAACGGCGTGGCCTTCCTGCCCGATGGCCGCGTTGCCAGCGCCGGCTATGACGCAACCATCCGCCTGTGGCGCGACGACGGCACGGCCGAGATCACCACGCTGCCGGCCGCGTTGAACGGCCTGGCCGCTGCCCCCGATGGCACGCTGTATGCGGCCGGCGCGGATGGTCGCGTGCACACCTTGTCGGGCCAAAACTTCGCCGTCGGCGCGCTGCCGCTGATCGCGATCGCGGCCGACGCCACGCGGGTTGCCGCCGGCGGCCTCAGGGGCAGCGTCGCCGTGTTCGCGCGCACCGATGCGCGGCTGCTGTACACGCTGGAAGGCCCCGGCCTGCCGGTGTGGTCGGTGGCGTTCAGCCACGATGGCACGCGGCTGGTGACCGGTGGTGCCGATCGCCGCGTGCGGCTGTGGGACGCCACCACCGGGCGTCACATCGGCGCGGTCTCGCCGGACACGGAGACCGATCCCGCCGCCGCGCTGGCGAGCCATCCGGGAGCCGAGGTGTTCCGCGCCTGCCGCGCCTGCCACACCCTGACCGCCGATGGCGCCAACCGCGCAGGCCCCAGTCTTGCGGGCCTGTTCGGCCGGCGCATCGGCAGCCTGCCTGGCTACGACTACTCGCCCGCGCTGCGCCGCCTGGACATCGTCTGGACGCCGGAGACGCTGGGCAGACTGTTCGAGCTTGGCCCCAACGCCTACCTGCCCGGCACCAAGATGCCGGAGCAGACGCTTGGCGCCGACGAGCGCGCGGCGCTGGCGGCGTTCCTGGCGCTGGTGGACAAGTAACGTTACGCCGGGATCAAACACCAGCAGCACAGGCCAGAACAATCCGACAACGCAGCGCCAGCGCATGGGCCGTGTTCCGCCGAGCAGCCAATGAGCACAACTCAGATCGCTCAGCCTTGCTCCACACCAATTCGCCACGTGCCACGCCCGCCCCTCGGGCTGTCCCCTCCGCCAACCAGACAAGCCCGGCAAACCCGCGCGAATCCCTGCTATCGCGAATTTCAGATCCAGGACACTAGCGGGTCATCGAAGGCGCCGATCCCCGCATTCACCATCGGCACGTCCAGCGGCCTGCTCTCCCGCCCCCGCGTGATCACCGCATCCCGGTCGGCGTTCAGCATGCGCTGATGACCAGGGTGGCCGACGAGGTGCTGATGCCGCGCTGTATCGAGACAGTTGCAATCACCAACACATAAGGATATCTTGATGTTGCGTTGGTCCCGCGCGAGCGGGTGAGAAAGGGAATTCCGTGCGGGGCCGCGTGCGCCCCAAGTCGGAAACTGCCCCAGCAACTGTCGGCGGGAAGCCCCTGTCCGGGTTCCGCAAGGAACGCCACTGCGCAAGCGGGAAGGCAGGAAGGTGGCGATGGGTTTTGGCCCGGCACCCGCAAGTCAGGAGACCTGCCAGCGCCGTGCATCCCTTGACCCGGGAGCACGCCACCCATTCGCCCGGGCTGGGTGCACTGGCGCGCTGGAGACTCATTGCGATGACCATCGCCGCCAATCTCGGCTACCCGCGCATCGGGCCGCGCCGCGAACTGAAATCCGCTTTGGAAGCCTTCTGGGCCGGGCGCAGTACCGAGGCCGAGTTGCAGGCCACCGCCCTGTCGCTGCGCACCGCCAGCCGCGGCGTGCAGCAGGGCGCGGGCATCAGCCACGTGCCTTCGGCCGATTTCGCGCTGTACGACCACGTGCTGGAAACCGCCTGCGCGCTGGGCGCGATTCCAGAAAACTATGGCTGGAGCGGGCAGGGGCCGGCGACGCTTGCGACCATGTTCGCGCTCGCCCGCGGTGCCCGCGGCAGCGACGCGGAGCGGGCGGCCGGCATCCCGGCCAGCGCGACCGCCCTTGAGATGACGAAATGGTTCGACACCAACTACCACTACCTGGTGCCGCGGCTTTCCGAAGGCCAGCGCTTCGAGCTGCTCGACAATCGCTGGGCGAATGCCTTCAGCGAAGCCCTGCTGCAGGGCACGCGCACGCGCCCCGTGCTGCTTGGCCCGGTGTCGTTCCTGCTGCTGGCCAAGCGCGAGGATGGCGGCCATCCGCTGGCGCTGCTGCCCGCCCTGCTGCCGGCCTATACCCAGGTGTTGCACGGCCTTGCCGAGGCGGGCGCGGCCTGGGTGCAGCTCGACGAACCCTCTCTGGTCACCGACCTGCCGGCAGGTGCGGCCGAAGCCTATCGCCAGGCCTACCGCGCGCTGGCCGATGCCGCGCCCGGCCTCGACCTGCTGCTGGCCAGCTATTTTGGCGCGCTGGGCGACAACCTGAAGCTGGCGGCGTCGCTGCCTGTGGCCGGGCTGCACCTCGATCTCGCCTGTGCGCCGGACCAACTGGCGCCGGCGCTGGAAACCGTGCCGGCCGGACGCTGGCTTTCGCTCGGCCTGGTCGATGGCCGCAATGTCTGGCGCACTGATCTGCGTCGCGCGCTTTCTCAGGCGCAGCAGGCCGAAGCTGCGGGCTTCGGAAGCCGCCTGATGATCGCGCCCTCGTGCTCGCTGATGCACCTGCCGCACAGCCTGGCGATCGAGACCGCGCTCGACCCGGCACTGCGGCGGCGGCTCGCCTTCGCCAACGAGAAGCTGAAGGAAGTGGCCCTGCTGGCGCGCGGGCTTGATGAAGGCGAGGGCGCGATCGGCGCCGCGCTGGCAGAAAGCGATGCGGCGTTGGCGGCAGCGCAGGGCGATGCGCGGCTGCACGACCCGGCGGTCGCGGCCCGGCTGGCCGCGATCACGCCGGCGATGCAGCAGCGCGGCAGCGCCTATGCGCAGCGTGCCCGCTACCAGGCGGCCCGGCTTGGCCTGCCGAAACTGCCGGTTACCAGCATCGGCTCGTTCCCGCAGACCGCCGAGGTGCGCGCGCTCCGCGCCCGGCTTGGCCGGGGCGAGCTGGACCAGGCCGCGCACGACAGCGAGCTGGAACGCCTGACGGCGGAGGCCGTGCGCTGGCAGGACGAGATCGGCGTCGATGTGCCCGTGCATGGCGAGTTCGAGCGCAACGACATGGTGAAGTATTTCGGCGAGCTTCTGGCAGGCTATGCCTTCACCAAGCATGGCTGGGTCCAGAGCTATGGCAGCCGCTGCGTGGCCCCGCCCATCATCTGGGGCGACGTGTCGCGCCCGGCGCCGATGACGCTGCGTTGGGCCGCCTATGCGCAGTCGCTGACCAGCAAGCCGATGAAGGGCATGCTGACCGGGCCGGTGACCATGCTGGCCTGGTCCTTCGCCCGCACCGACATCCCGCGCGAGACGATCTGCCGGCAGATCGCACTCGCGATCCGCGACGAGGTGACCGATCTCGACGCGGCCGGCATCCCGATCATCCAGATCGACGAGCCCGCCTTCCGCGAGGGCCTGCCGCTGCGTGATGCGGACCGCGCTAGCTACCTGCGCTGGGCGGTCGCCTGCTTCCGCCTGTCGGCGGCCGGCGTCCGCGACGAGACGCAGATCCACACCCACATGTGCTACAGCGAGTTCAACGACATCATCGCCGATATCGCGGCGATGGATGCGGACGTGATCTCGATCGAGACGGCGCGCAGCGACATGGAGCTGTTGCGGGCCTTCCTGGATTTCGACTATCCGAACGAGATCGGTCCGGGCGTCTGGGACATCCACTCGCCGCGTGTTCCCTCGGCCGAGGAGATGGCCGGGCTGCTGCGCCGCGCGACCAGCCGGCTGCCGCCGGAACGGCTGTGGGTGAACCCCGATTGCGGCCTGAAGACCCGCGGCTGGGCCGAGGTGAAGCCGGCGATGGTCAACCTGGTTGCGGCCGCGCGCATGCTGCGGCGCGAGCTGGCCTGACGCGACGAAGGGAGGCCGCCATGGCGGCCTCCCTGTGCATTCGCAGTATGGCCGAACGGCGCTCACGCATCGGATATCCCGCGCCCATCAACCGCGAAAGCATCACCATGCCCAACACCCGCCTGGGCAGCACCGCTCACGGTCAGCGCGCTGCCGCCTTGATGCGCTCGGCCGCCATCTCGCCGATCATGACGCAGGTGAAATGCAGATTGGCGCGGCAGTCCGTGGGCATGATCGACGCATCGGCCACCCGAAGGCCCCGTACGCCGCGCACCGCCAGGTCCGGATCGACCACGCCGCGCGGATCCTCATGCGCCGTCATGCGGCAGGTGCCGGCGGCGTGCTGGATGTCGCCCGCCTCCTGCAGCATCAGCGCATCCAGCGCATCGTCGGGCAGTGCAGCTGCCGCCGTGATCGGAAGCGCGCTGTCGCCGAACATGATGCTTTCCGCGATGGTCGCCACCGGCGGCAGCGCACACAGTTTCGCCAGGCGTCGCACGCCGTCGCGCAGCCGCAGGCGATCGTCGGCATGGTCCAGCATGTTCTCCTCGACCACCGGCTGCGCGTCGGGATCGCTTGCGGCCAACCGCACCTCGCCGCGCGAGAAGGCGTCGTAGAGTGCCACGCCGATCGCGCCCGTCGGTGCGGGTTCGCCTGCGGCAAGGCCGCGGTGGTTGTAGGCGATCATGATCATGTCGCGCTCGCCGCCACCGCCCAGGCGGCTGCTGTAGGTCAGGCAGCAATTGGTGTGGCGCGCATCGGTGCCGCTGGCCCTGGCGCCGGGTTTCAAGGCCAGCGTGGCGCGCAGGATCGGGTGGTCCATGAAGTGCTGCCCCACGGCCGGCAGGTCGTGCAGCACCGTGATGCCCAGCGCCTGAAGCGCCGCGGCCGGGCCGATGCCGCTGCGCATCAGGATGCATGGGCTGTGGATGGCGCCCGCGCACAGCACAATCTGGGGCGCGTGAATCTCCTGCCAGGCGCCGGCGCCGAAACGCACGCGCACGCCCCGCACGCCGCGCTCGTCGAACAGCACCCGATCGACCAGCGCGTCCCCTCGGATCTCCAGGTTTGTCCGCGCCCGCGCGGGTTCCAGGTAGCCGTCATTGGTGGTGATGCGGATACCGCCACGCAGGTTGATCGGGTTGCAGGAAATGCCCTCGCCGTCGGGCGCGTTGAGGTCGGGCTTCCAGGCATAGCCATCATGTCGCGCGGCGTCGCGCAGTGCCCTGTCCACGGCGCCCCAGCGTTCCTCCGGCATGCGCCAGACCGGCAATGGCCCGCCCAGGCGCCGGCCTGGCACGCCGAAATTCGCGTCGTCCTCGATGCGGTCATACAGCGGCAGCACCTCGGATGCCGACCAGCCCTCGCAGCCGGCCTCGGCCCAGGCGTCGAAGGCAGCCGGGACGCCGCGAATGGCGATCTGCGCATTGACCGTGGAGGAGCCGCCCAGCGCCTTGCCGCGCCAGTAGAATTTTGGCTGTTGCGCCCTGGTGCGCCGTGTCATCAGGCCCGGCCATTGCCATTCGGCCTGGTGCGCGGGGTCGTGCATGAATGGCACGATGTTGGGGCTGCGCAGCGCGGCTGGCGCGTCCGCCGCGCGCCAGTCCCGCCCGGCTTCCAGCAGCAGCACGCGCCGGCTGCCGTCTTCCGAAAGGCGCGCGGCCAGGGGCGCCCCGGCAGACCCCGCACCCACCACGATCACGTCATGCATGCCGTGCGTTCTCCGGGCGGGCCGTCAGCTCATCTCGACCAGGACATAGCGACTTTCGACCGAGACACTGAAGGTCTCGGCGACGAACGGCCCCTTGGCCAGCGTCGCGCCATCCGCCACCGTCACGGCATAGGCGCGCGCCTTGACGCTGTGCGGATCGCAGTATGACTGGCCGGTGCGGATATCGAATTCCCAGCCATGCCAGGGGCATTTCAGCATCTCGCCTGGCCGCGAATAGTCGAATCGGCCGGGTTCGGAGGAGGTCACCAGGCCGATCAGCGTGCCCTTGCACAGCGCGCCGCCCTGGTGCGGGCAGCGGTTGAGGATGGCGAAATACGCGCCGCCGTGATTGAAGATGCCGATCTCGCGCCCGTTGATCGTGACCAGCTTGCGGCCGCCCGGGGGGATCTCGTCGGCAGTGGCAACCACATGCTGCGCCATGGCTCAGGCCAGCTTGTACACCGCGCGGGCGTTGTCGTTGTAGATGCGCTGCTTCTCGGCACGGCTGAGCGGCAGCTTGAACACCTGTTCCGGGTTGTCCATGTCCCAGTGCGGATAGTCGGTCGAGAACAGCAGCCGGTCCCAGCCGATCCAGTCCAGCACCTGGCGCAGATCCTCGGGCCGCTCGGGTTCGTCGGCCGGCTGGCTGGAATACCAGAGGTTGCTGCGGAAGTATTCCGACGGCTTCTTCGACAAATGCGGCACCTCGCCACGCATGCGCGCCCAGTGCTGGTCGAGCCGCCAGGCGACCGATGGCACCCACACATAGCCTGCCTCGATGATCACGGCCTTCAGCGCGGGGAAGCGTTCGAACACGCCTTCGCACACCAGGCTGATGGCAAGCTGCTGCTGCGAAAGTGCGACGTTGTGCTGCTCCTCGACATAGAAGCCGCACCAGCCGCTGCCGGTCACTGCATGGCCGTTGAAGCCGGATGTGTGCAGGCCCAGCGGCAGGCCGTGTGCCTCGGCCGCTTCGTAGATCGGCCAGTAGCGGCGCCGGCCCAGCGGTTCCACGGCATGCGTCGTCATGCTGACCTGCACGAAATCGGGGTTGCCGGCCCAGCGCGCGATCTCGGCAAGTGCCGCCGGCGGGTCCTCACCCGGCACCACGATGGCGGCCTTCAGGCGGGAATCCTTCTGCGTCCAGTTTTCGTACTGCCAGTCGTTGATCGCGCTGCACAGCGCGTTGCCCAGGTCCTGGTTGCGCTCGTCCATGCCGCCGGACAGCAGGTGCAGCATGCCGTATTCGATGTTGTAGCGGTCCAGCAGCTGTTCCTGCATGAACTCCAGGTCCGACCCGGGCGGCCCGCCATTGGGCGGCCAGGAATCCGTGCGCGACAGCGCCGGCGCCACCTTCGGGTAGGGCGAGGAGTGCTGGAACGGCACCGGCAGGCGGCGGCCGAAACTGCCGATATGGTCGTGCCAGCGCCGCGCCAGGTAGGGGTGCAGGTCGGTGGGGGCGCTGAGCGCGTGGTGCACGTCGCAGTCGATGACCTTGAGCCGGCCTTGCGAGGCGTTGGCGGGCGTGTCGGAAACCAGGGGCCGGCCGTCATCGGGGGTCATTGCACAAGCTCCTTCAATCGCGGATAGGCGCGGCGCGGGTTATCAACCAATACCCGCCGCTTCAGTGCCTGCGTGAAACCAGCCGGCCAGGGATCGCTGCCGTCGAACTGCCGGTGCGGATAGTCGGTCGAGAACAGCAGCATGTCGTCGCTGCCCAGCATGTCCAGCAGCCGCGCCATGTCGTCGCCGGTGGGCGGCGCGTCGGTCGGCTGCAGCGTGACGCAGACGTGGTCGCGGATGATGGCGGCGGGGGGACGATCGACCCACGGCACTTCGGTGCGCACGCCGCGCCAGGTCTTGTTGGCGCGCCACAGGAAGGTCGGCAGCCAGGTGAAGCCGCTTTCCAGCAGCACGAATTTCACGCCGGGAAACTTGGTGAACACCCCTTCGTGCACCAGGCTCAGCAGGTTGGCCTGGAAGGACTGGGCCTGCGCCGCGTAGTCCTCCAGGTGAAACGAAGGCCAGCCGTTCGACGTGATGGCGTGGCGATACGTGCTGCCCGCATGCACGCCGATGGCAAGCCCGTGCCGCTCGGCCGCCGCATAGATCGGCCAGTAGCGGCGATTGCCGATGGGCGCATCCATCTGTGCCAGCAGCAGCACCTGCACGAAGCGGTGGTCGGCGGCTGAGCGTTCGATCTCCTCCACCGCGTCGTCCGCGTTCTGGGCCGCGACCGTGATCGATGCGCAGAGCCGCGGTTCGCGGTCCAGCCACTCGGCTGCGATCCACTGGTTGATGGCGCGGGCGACGGCGGCGGCGAAATGCTCGTTGTGGATGGCAAGCGTGCCGTACAGCGGATTGCAGATCGCCTTTCGCGCATGGAACGCGTCCAGCGCATCGGCGCGGAGCCGTTCCAGCGAACTGCCCGGCTTCGCATCGCCGTCGCGCCAGTCGCTTCTGCCATGCGCTTCCATGCCCAGCGGGAAGCTCGACAGGTCCAGGCCGTCGATGCCGCGCACCGTGACCTGCTCCTGCCAGTAGGGGTCGAGATAGGGCAGCAGCGTCGCCATGCCGGGCAGCGCGGGATGCACGTCGCAGTCGATGCCGGCCGGCAGGTCCGCGCGCATTTGTGGCTTCACCTTTCCGCTTCGCAGCGCTGGCGCGACCTTAGGCCGCGGCGCTGCCTGCGTCGATGCCGCGCAGGCGTCACGCCGCCACGCGCCCGTCGGCGAAATGGCACGCCACCACGCCGCCGTGGTCGTTGGCGCGCAGTTCCGGTTCGACCTCGCCGCAGACTGGCTGGGCCATGGGGCAGCGCGTGACGAAGCGGCAGCCTTTCGGCGGGTTGATAGGGCTTGGGATCTCGCCCTTCATCGGCACGCTGCGGCGGCCCCGCTCCAGCCGCGGGTCGGGCACCGGCACCGCGGCGATCAGCGTCTGGGTATAGGGGTGGCGCGGCGTGCGGAACAACGCCTCGGCGGCTGCGATCTCCATCACCTTGCCCAGGTACAGCACGACGATGCGGTCGCACACGTGGCGCACCACCGCCAGATCATGCGCGATGAACAGGTAGGTGAGGCTGAAGCGTTCCTGCAGGTCGGTCATCAGGTTGATGATCTGCGCCTGGATGTTGACATCGAGCGCGCTGACCGGCTCGTCCGCCACCATCAGGTCGGGCTGCAAGGCGAGTGCCCGCGCAATCGAGATGCGCTGGCGCTGCCCGCCCGAGAATTCGTGCGGGAATTTCTCGGCCGACCGCGCCGGCAGATTGACGATGTCCAGCAATTCGCCCACCCGCCGGCGCGCCGATGCGTCGTCGGCGACGATGCCGTGCAGCCGGAGCGGACCGGCCAGGATGTCGCCCACCGCCATGCGCGGATTGAGCGAGGCGTAGGGGTCCTGGAAGATCATCTGCATGCGGCGCCGCAGCGGCCGGATTTCCGCCTGCGACATGGCGGAAATGTCCTGCCCGTCGAAGCTGATCCTGCCCTCGGTCGGGTGGTGCAGCCGGGTGACCAGGCGCGCGAGCGTGGATTTGCCGCAGCCGGATTCGCCCACCAGCCCCACCGTCTCGCCGCGATGGACCGTGAGGTCCACGCCATCGACCGCGCGCAGCACCCGTGCGGGTGCCAGGAAGCCGTCGCGCGGCAGGGCGAAGTGCTTCTTCACGCCCTGCAGCACCAGCAGCGGCGCGGCCTGCGCCGGGCGCGGGGGGGCGGCATGCAGCGGGCGCGCGGGCACGGCAAGCGCGCCGCCTTGCTGCGTCACCCAGCAGCGGGTGGCGCGCTGGTCGCTGAGCGGCAGCAGGTCCGGGTGCCGGGCGCATTGCTCCACCGCGAAGGGGCAGCGGGCGCGAAAGCGGCAGCCGGTGGGCCAGGCGCGCGGGTCGGGCGGCTGGCCCTCGATGGTGACCAGCCGGCGGCCATGCGTGGCACTGTCGATGCGCGGCGCCGCGTTCAGCAGCGCCCAGGTGTACGGGTGTTTCGGATCGCTCAGCAGGTCCTCGGGCGAGCCTTGCTCGACGATCTCGCCGGCGTACATCACCAGGATGCGCGAGCAGATATTGGCGATCACGCCCAGGTCGTGGCTGATCAGGATCACCGCCGTGCCCAGGTCGGTGTTCAGGGATCGCAGCAGGTCAAGGATCTGTGCCTGGATGGTGACGTCGAGCGCGGTGGTGGGTTCGTCGGCGATCAGCAGCGCGGGTTCGTTGGAGAAGCCCATGGCCAGCATGACGCGCTGGCGCATGCCGCCGGAATACTGGTGCGGGTAGCTGCGCACCGCGCGTTCCGGCGCCGACACGCCCATGCGCCCCAGCAGCGAAATGGCGCGCGCCTTCGCCGCAACCGGCGTGAAGCGGCCATGCGCGGTCATCGCTTCCACCAGCTGTTTGGCGATGCGCAGCACAGGGTTCAGCGACGTCATGGGGTCCTGGAACACCATGGCAATGTCGCGCCCGCGCACGTCGCGGATGGCATCCTCGCCCATGTGGGCAAGGTCGTCTCCACGAAACGTCACCGTGCCATCGACGATGCGGGCGGGTTCATCGAGCAGGCGCATGATCGACTTGGCGCACACGCTTTTGCCCGAGCCGGATTCGCCGACGATGCCGAGGGTTTCGCCCGCCCGCAGGTCGAAGCTCACGCCGTCCACGGCGCGCACCGGGCCGGCATCAGTCAGGAACCAGGTGCGCAGGTCGCGCACCTCAAGCAGCGGCTCAGCGGTTTCTGGCATGCGGGTCCAGCCAGTCGCGCAGGCCGTCGCCCATGAAGTTGAAGCCCATCACCACGGTGAGAATCGCGATGCCGGGGAAGGTCGCGACCCACCATTGCTGCACCAGCTGGCGGCCTTCGCCCACCATGGCGCCCCATTCGGCGGTCGGCGGGATGGTGCCCAGCCCCAGGAACGAAAGGCCGGCGAAGACCAGGATGGCGTTGCCCAGGTCCAGCGTGACCAGCACGATCAGCGGCCCCACGGCGTTGGGCAGGATCTGGCGCAGCAGGATGTGGCCGGGGCCGAAGCCGACCGACTGCGCGGCCTCGACATACTCGAGGTTCCGCTGGGTCAGCACCAGGCTGCGCGCCAGGCGGGCGAATTTCGGCCACCACACCACCAGCATGGCGATGCAAGTGTTGACCGTGCCGATGCCGAGAGCCGCCGCAATCGCCATCGCCAGGATGATCGGCGGGAAGCAGAACACCAGGTCCGTCAGGCGCATCATCGCCTCCTCGGCCCAGCTGCCGGCATAGGCGGCCACCGCGCCGACCAGCGTGCCGAACAGCGCGCCCAGCAGCACCACCGCGAAGCCGACCGACAACGACACCCGTGCGCCGTGGATCACGCGCGTCAGCACGTCGCGGCCCAGCGTGTCGGTGCCCAGCCAGTGCGCGGCCGAAGGTGGGCGCAGCCGCGCGGCGACATCGACGAAATTGGGGTCGTACGGCGTGATGAACGGGGCCGCCAGCGCCAGCACCACCCACAAGGCCACCACGGCGCCGCCGAAGGCGGGCAGGCCGTAGCGGCGCCGCCACCGCTGCCCTGCGGTCGCGACGGCGGGCAGGGCGATCGTGCCTATGACTTCACCACCCGCGGGTCCAGCAGCGCGTAGGACAGGTCAACCACGATGTTCACCAGCACGAACACGATCGCCACGATCATGGTGATGCCCATGATGGCGGGAAAGTCGAGCGCGACCGCGCTTTGATAGGTGTAGCGGCCGAGCCCCGGCCACGAGAACACGGTTTCCGTCAGCACCGCGCCCGACAGCAGGTTGGCATAGGCCAGGCCCCCCAGCGTCACCACCGGCAGCATCGCGTTCGGCCAGGCATGCCCCAGCACCACCATGACCCGCCGCAGCCCCTTGGCGCGCGCGACCCGCACGTAATCCTGCGACAGCGAGTCCAGCATCGCCGCCCGCGTGGTGCGCGTGATCAGGCCCAGCGTGGCGCTGGCCAGCACGATGGATGGCAGCACCAGGTGCGCGGCAGCGTCGTGGAACGTCTCCCAGTCCCCTGCCAGCACCGTATCGACCAGCAGCAGTCCGGTGAAAGGATCGGGCGGGAAGGCCACGGGGTCGAGCCGGCCGGGGCCGGGGGCCAGGTCGAGCCAGCCATAGAAGATCGCCAGCATGATGAAGGCCAGCCAGAAGGTCGGTGCCGAGACGCCGACCAGCGAGATCATGCGCGCGACATTGTCGATCCAGCTGTCGCGCCACACCGCGGCCACGATACCAAGGGGAAGTCCCACCAGCAGCGCCAGCAGGAACGCGACCGAGGCAAGCTCCAGCGTCGCCGGCGCGTATTGCGCAATATCCGTCAACACCGGGCGGCGGGAGACGAGTGACACGCCCAGGTCGCCATGGAACAGGCCGCGCAGGAAAATCCAGTAGCGCTGCCAGATCGGCAGATCGAGGCCCCATTTCGCGCGGAATTCCGCAACCGTGGCCGGGTTCGACGCGGCCAGGTCGCCCAGCTGCGACAGCACGGGGTCGCCCGGCACGGTGTTGGCGATCAGGAAGATCACCAGGGTTGCCAGCAGCACCATCACGGAAGCCGTCAGCAGGCGGGCGGCGGCGTAGCGGATCATGCGGGGTGGTCAGGTGCGGGCTGAACGATCAGCCCGCCGGCTTCGCACCGCCCAGCTCCGCCATCCAGCCCGCCGCGGTCAGCTGCAGCCCGGTGACGCTCTTCCGTACCGCGACGCGATACACGGGCTGGATCAGCACGAAGTGGTTGGCCTGGTCGATCATGATCTGCTGGTATTCCCTCCACAGCACGGCCGCCTTCGCCAGGTCGCGCTCGGCCGCCGCGGCGGCGATCACCTTGCGCACGTGGGCGTCGGGCGGGACGCTCCAGTGCACGCGCCGGGCCACGCGGTCGACGGTGGCCGCCGCCCACAGCAGGTTGTCGGGCGCCGGCGGATTCCAGAATGTCAGCACGGCGTTCAACCGCCCGCCCAGGAACTGCGTGCGCATGTTGACCTGGTCCATCGGCGCCAGTTCGGCCCGGATGCCAACCCGGGCGAGGTCGGCCTGAACCTTCTGCGCCAGGCTTTGATACGGCACGCCGGCGGTCACCGCGTTGGGAAAGGCAAGCTGAAAGGTGAAGCCCTGTGGCAGCCCGGCATCGGCCAGAAGCCTGCGTGCGCGCGGCAGGTCCTCGCGGAAGCCGATCTCGCGCGTCAGCTCCTCGGTCGAGCCGTTCACGCCGACCGGCAGGAATGATGCTGGCCGCACTGCGGCACCGCCAACCAGGCTGCGGATGATGCCGTCATAGTCGATGGCATAGCCGATGGCCTGGCGCGCCAGCTTGTTCTGCAGCGCCGGATTGTCCGGCGCGGCGGCGACCGCCATGTAGATGAAGTCCAGGCTGGTTTCACCCAGCACGTCGATGTTCGGATTGTCCTTCAGGCTGTCGAGCTGTTCGGGCAGCAGGTTGAACGCGACATCCAGGTCGCCGCGCTGGATCGCCAGCAGCTGGGCGGCACTTTCGCTCATGTGCCGGATCAGCACCCGCTCATACCCCGCCGAGCCGCCCCACCAGTTCGGATTCCTTGCCATCTGGATCTGCTGGTTGCGCGTCCAGCCGGTAAGCCGATACGGCCCGGTTCCGGCCGAGTTGCTGTTCAACCACTCGGTCGCCTTGTCGGTCTCCTTCGCATCCGGCGCGTCCGTGCCGCCATGCTGCGTCACCAGTGCCTTGTCCTGGGCGACGAATTCGGGCGCGGCCAGCACCTCCAGGATCGGCTGGGATGCGTCGGACAGCTCGATGTCGAGCGTGTGCGGATCGACCGCGGTGACCTTGGCGATATGACCCACGTATTGCGAAGGCTGGTCCTTGATGTTGATGACCCGCTGCAGGCCGAACTGCATGTCGGAAGCGGTCATCGGGTTGCCGGAGGCGAACTTCACGCCCTGGCGCAGCTTGAATCGGATGGTCTTGCCGTCAGGCTGATAGGCCCATTCGGTCGCGAGCTGCGGCCGCACGGTGATGTAGTCGCCCGGCGCGAAGGTCACGAGCGAGTCATACGCCGCATGGGTCGGCAGCGGGTTCGAGTATTGATAGACCCGCGCCGGATCGAGCGAGGTCGGGTCGCTGATGTCCAGCCCGATCACCAGGGTGCCGCGCCTGGCCGCACTTTGCGCGGCGGCGGGCCGGGCATCGGCCAGCACGCTGCCCAGCAGCGCAGTGTTCCCCAGGACAAAAAGGCGTCGCCCGAAACCGGGCTGATCATCGTTTTCCATGGTGCCTCCCCGTTGGCGCGCCGGGATCCGCCCGAACGCCATGCCAGCGAGTATTGCCCGACCGAACCCAGGAAGGCCAGAGAGCGGCCGCGCTGCCCGCACGCCTAACCGACCACGATGCGGCCGACGAAGGCGATGTGCTGGCCCTGCAGCACCGCTGCACCCCAGGCCTGGGCCACCACCATGCCGTCAAGGCCGGCCGTGACCTGCCAGGGCGGCTCGTCGATGCGGTCGAAATCGTGCAGCAGCCCCACGACGTCGCCGGCGGCAACCATGGCGCCACAGGCGACCAGCGGCTCGAAATGGCCGGCAAAGGGGGCGATCGAGACGCAGGCGCGGTCCGAGATATCGACCAGGCGCTGCGTGCCCGCCGCATGGTGCGCAATCGGCGCGATCGCACCCGAAAGCTGCCCGCTGTGGATCGCCGCGGCGAGCACGCCGTGCCGCCCGTAGCGCACGCCTTCCGCCTGCACGGCAGTACCCCAGCCGAACTCGCCGCCGACCGCAAGCTTGCCCAGGCGCTCCGCCTCGGCGATCAGCAGGCCTGGTGTCTGGTTCTGGTACAGCAGCAGCACCGGCGTGCCGAACCAGCGCGCCGCCTGCTCGATCAGCCGTGCCTGTTCGGCATCCGGCAGCGGGTGGAAACTGGTGCAGGGCACGAAGCGCGCCACGTGGCCGCCGGCGTGCAGGTCGATCACCACATGCACGCGCGGCCAGATGGCTTCGCGCACGAAGCGGGCGATGCGGTGGGTGATGCCGCGCAGCGCAGCCGCGGCACCGGCGCCATCGACGAAGGCGCGGTTGAGATTCACCCGGTCGTCCAGCACGGAATCGCGGGCACCTGCCCGGAACGCGGCCGGGTTCAGCACTGGGACCAGGATGATGCGGCCCAGCACGCGCGCCGGATCGATCTCCCTCAGCAGGTGCTTCACCACCATCGGCCCTTCGTACTCGTTGCCGTGATTGGCGCCGAACGCGACCAGGCCGCGCCCGGCCTCCACCTCCGGCCCGACCATGACGGAGAGCGGCATCAGGTGGTCGCCCCAGATCGAATCGTGCTCCAGCGCCACCCAGTAGTCGCGCCGCCCGGGGGCATCCAGGTCGAGCTCGTGCGGGCGGGCGATGATGCGCTGCATCGCGTGGCCTCAGTTCACGCGGTGCGCGGTGATGAAGTCGATATCCACGTCGGCGCCCGCGCCCGGCAGGTCGGGGATCGCCACCGTGCCGTCGGCATCGAGCGTGAAGGGCTGCGACGTGACGCCGCGCGTCAGCTGGCCCTGGCTGACATTGAACTCCACGAAGCGCGGCCGCGACAGCGACGACACAAGCTGCAGGCTATAGCCGGTCAGCAGGTGGGTGAGCCAGGAATGCGGCACCAGGTCGATGCCGGCGGCCTCGGCCATGCGGGCCACGCGATGCGCCACGCTGATGCCGCCGCAGCGCGACAGGTCGGGCTGGATCACGTCGCAGCACCCCATGTCGATGAAGCGCTGGAATTCCCAATGTGTCGCAACCTGCTCGCCGGCCGCGATGCGCGCGGGGCTTGCCGCGCGCACGGCGGCGTATTGCTCGAAATCCTCCGGGTGGATGAAGTCCTCGACCCAGCCGACATCGTATTCGGCCAGCCACTGGCACAGGGCGATCGCCTCGCGGCGGCTGCGCATCGGCACGCGGCCGGGCTGCTTCCAGCCGGCGGGATACCAGCCGGGATCGACCAGCAGGGCGCGATCAGGGCCCAGGGCCTGGCGGGCGGCGGCGACCAGCTCCCGGTCGCGCCCGGCATCCTGCCCGAACACGCCCCAGCCGAATTTCACGGCACGGAAGCCGCGATCGACATAGCCCTGCGCGGCCTGCACCATCGCCTCCGGCGTGTCGCGGAACAGCGTGGAGGCATAGGCCGTGACGCGCGCGTGCCGCCGCCCGCCCAGCAGCCGCGCCAGCGACAGGCCGGTCGCCTGGCTGCGGATCGACCACAGGCAGATATCGACGGCCGAGATGCACTGCATCGCCAGGCCCCGACGCCCGTAGTACGCGCTGCCCACGTACATCCTGTCCCACAGGCGTTCGATGTCGCGCGCGTCCTCGCCGACCAGCAGCTCGGCCAGCGTGTGGAAGCCCAGCATGCCCATGCCCTGGCCCGCGATCACGGAAACGGCAGCGGTCGGCAGCGTCTCGACATCGGCCCAGCCGGTCAGGCCGGCATCGGTCGCAACCCGCACCAGCAGCAGCCAGTCGCCGCCGTCCGACGCCTCGGCCGCACCCGCGCCGGCACCGTAGCGGCTGGTGCCGCGCAGCAGGATCGGCTCGACAGCGGTGATCTTCATGCGGGTGCTCCGGCGATTTTCTCGGCGAGATGGCAGGCGACCGAACGGCCCGGTGCGAGCGTGCGCAGCGGCGGCTCGGTCTCGCGGCAGACCGCCTCGGCGTGCGGGCAGCGCGGATGGAAGCGGCAGCCCGGCGGGATCGCGAAGGGGCTTGGGATTTCGCCGGCAAGGCGGGCGCGGCGGCCGCGCAGGCGCGGGTGCGGCACCGGCACGCTGGCCAGCAGCGCCTGCGTGTAGGGATGGCGCGGGGCGGCATAAAGACCATGCTTGTCGGCGACCTCGACGACCTTGCCCAGGTACATCACCGCCACCCGGTGCGCGATGTGCTTCACCACCGCCAGGTCGTGCGCGATGAACAGGTAGGCGATGCCGAAATCGCGCTGCAGGTCCTGCAGCAGGTTCACCACCTGCGCCTGCACGCTGACATCCAGCGCGCTCACCGCCTCGTCGCAGACGATCAGTTTCGGCCGTGGCGCGATCGCGCGCGCGATGCCGATGCGCTGCCGCTGGCCGCCGGAGAACTGGTGCGGATAGCGCGCAAGATGCGCAGCCGGCAGGCCGACGATCGCCATCAGCTCTCGCAGGCGTGCCGTCAGCGCCGGGCCGCGGCCATGACCCTGCAGCAGCAGCGGCTCGGCGATGATCTCGGCAACCGTCATGCGCGGATTGAGCGCGGCGTAGGGGTCCTGGAACACGATCTGCATCCGCCGCCGCAGCCCGCGCAGCGCGGCGCGGTCGGCCGCCAGCACGTCGTCGCCGTCGAAGCGGATGCGGCCTGCGGTCGGCTCGACCAGGCGCAGGATCAGCTTGCCGGTGGTGGACTTGCCGCAGCCGCTTTCGCCGACCAGGCCGAGGGTTTCGCCTGGCCCCAGCGACAGATCGACGCCATCCACCGCGCGCACCGTGCCGGCATCGCGGATGCCAAGGAAGCCGCGCGACAGCGCGAAGTGCTTCGCCAGGCCCTGCACGTGCAGCAGCGGGTCGGCGCCCGCGGTCATGCCGGCGCGCCCACCCGGATGCAGGCGGCTTGATGGTCGGCGGCGACGTCCAGCAGGGCGGGGTCGCGGGCGCGACACGGCGCCTGCGCCCGCTCGCAGCGCGGCGCGAAGCGGCAGCCGGGCGGCAGGGCGGCCAGGTTCGGCAGCGCGCCGGGAATTGTACGCAGCCGCGCGCTGTCGGCGGCAATGTCGGGCGTGCTGGCCAGCAGCCCGATCGAGTACGGGTGGCGCGGCGCGTCGAACAGGGCCAGTACCGGCGCCTGTTCGACGATGCGGCCGGCATACATCACCAGCACGCGGTCGGCGAATTCGGCGATCACGCCCATGTTGTGGGTGATGATCAGCACCGCCATGCCGGTTTCGGCCTGCAGGTCACGCAGCAGATCCAGGATCTGCGCCTGGATGGTCACGTCCAGCGCGGTGGTGGGTTCGTCGGCGATCAGCAGGCGCGGGTTGCACGACAGCGCCATGGCGATCATCACCCGCTGGCGCATGCCGCCGGACAGCTGGTGGGGGTAGTCGTCCAGGCGCTTGCGGGCCGCCGGAATGCCGACCCGTTCCAGCAGGTCAAGCGCGCGCGACCGTGCGGCCATGCGGCCCAGCCGAAGGTGGATGCGGATGGTCTCGGCGATCTGATCGCCGACGGTGAACACCGGGTTCAGCGACGTCATCGGCTCCTGGAACACCATGCCGATCGCGGCGCCCCGCAGCTTCCGCCGCGCGGCTGCCGGCATCGCCACCAGGTCGCGCCCCTCGAACAGGATGGCGCCGGACGCGATCCGGCCGGGCGGGTCCGGCAGCAGGCCCATGATCGACAGCGCGGTCACGCTTTTTCCCGAACCGCTTTCGCCGACAATGCCAAGCACCTCGCCCGGTGCCAGGTCGAAGCTCACGTCGTCCACCGCCGCAAGCGGGCGGCCGCTGCCATCGAACACGGTGCGCAGGTTGCGCACGCTGAGCAGCGTGTTCATCCCTGCTCGATCCGAAGCTTCGGGTCCAGCACGTCGCGCAGCCCATCGCCCAGCAGGTTCAGGCCCAGCACGGTGATGGCGATTGCGGCACCGGGCATCACCGTCAGCCACCATGCCTCGCGGATATAGCCGCGGCCTTCGGAAATCAGGATGCCCCAGCTTGGCGTGGTGGGTGGCGCACCCAGGCCCAGGAAGCTCAGCACCGCCTCGGACAGCACGGCATAGGCGAACACGAAGCTGAGCTGCACGATCAGCGGCGCCATGCAGTTGGGCAGCACGTGCTGCCACAGGATGTGCGCATCGCCCCCGCCCGCCGCGACCGCGGCCTGCACATACTCCATCTCACGCACCACCAGCACGCTGGCGCGCATCAGCCGCGCGGTGCGGGGGATATAGACGGCCGCCAGCGCGATCACCGCGGTGTTGGCGGATGGCCCCAATGCCGCGGCGATGCCGATCGCCAGCAGGATCGACGGGAATGCCATCAGCGCGTCGGCGGTGCGCATCAGCGGCCCGTCCAGCCCGTCGAAATAGCCGGCCAGCAGGCCAAGCAGCACGCCGAACACCGCGTTCAGCACCACCACCCCCAGCCCGACCAGCAGGCTGAGCTGGGCGCCCCAGATCACGCGGGACAGCAGGCTGCGGCCAAGATTGTCGGTGCCCATCAGGAAGTCCGCCGAGGGCGGGCGGAACCGGCTGCGGATCGCCATGCGGTTGGGGTCAGGCAGGTCGAGGAAGGGCGCCAGCAGCGCCGCCAGCACCACGATCGCCACCAGCACGAAGCCCACCGCGAAGGACCGGTGGCGCAGCAGCCGGCGCAGCGTGGGGTTTCGCCAGAATGGCGGGCGTTGCGCCTCCTCGCCCGGATCCGAAAGGGCCAGGTCAGGTGCGGCCACTGACCCTCACCCGCGGGTCGAGCCAGGCGTAGATCAGGTCGATCGCCAGGTTCAGCACCAGCAGTGCTGCGGCCACGAACAGCAGCCCGCCCTGGATCAGCGGATAGTCGCGCCGCAGGATGGCGTTGCCCAGCAGCGATCCGATGCCGGGCACCGCGAAGATCGTCTCGATCACCACCGATCCGGACAGCAGCACCGACAGGATCAGCCCGATCACCGTCACCACCGGGATGGTCACGTTCGCCATGGCGTGGCGCCACACCACGATCCATTCCGGCAGGCCCTTGGCGCGCGCGGTGCGGATGTAGTCCTGCCGCAGCACCTCCAGCATGGTGGATCGCGTGATGCGCGCCAGCAGGCCGATCTGCAGCATGGCAAGCGACACCGCCGGCAGGGCGGCAGTGCGCAGCCATCCGACCAGGCTTTCGGACGGCGGCACATAGCCGCCGGTGGGCAGCCAGCCCAGCTGCACGGCGAACAGCACGATCATCACCAGCCCCAGCCAGAAGTTCGGCAGGGAAACGCCGATCAGCGCGAAGCTGGTGGCGAGCTGATCGACCCAGCTGTTCTGGTGCAGTGCCGCCAGCACGCCGATGGCCAGGCCGAACAGCAGGGTCAGCAGCAGCGCCAGCAGCGAGATCCACACCGTGGGCAGGATGCGTTCCAGCACCGCATCCAGCACCGGCATGCCCATCAGCAGCGACCGCCCCAGGTCGCCCCGGAACAGGTTGCCGTAGAACCGGAACAGCTGGTCCAGGAACGGCCGATCAAGCCCCATGCTGGCGCGCAGATGCGCCAGATCCTGCGGCGACGCGTTGGGCCCGGCCATCACCGCCGCCGGATCGCCCGGCACCAGCTTCATGATGCCGAACGAGATCAGGCTGACCAGCAGCAGGATCGGCACCGCCTGCAGCAGCCGCCGGAGCGCATAGCGGCCCACGGGCCGGCGTCCCGTGCCTAGTTGCGGATCGAGACGTTTGCCACGCGCGTGTTGAAGAACGGCCGGTAGCCATCGACATTGGCCCGCGCCGCCTGGGTGCGCGTCATGATGCCGAACGGCACCACCATCCCCAGTTCCAGGGCACGTGCCTGCGCCTGGGCGAAGGCCTGCTTGCGCTCATCCAGCAGGGTGCCCTGCGAGACCGCCCTGAACAACTCCATGAACCGCTCGTCGGAACGGTTGCCGGCAGGCTTGTGCACGTTCGACGGGTCGGCCAGGTTGCGCAGGCTTTGCGGGCCGCCCTGGGCGGTGACCGAGCTCCAGAAGGTGAAGAAGTAGTTCCACCCGGCGCCGGTCTGGCTCATCGCCAGGGCCGCCGGCCAGTCCATCACCTGGAGCTCGGCGTTGATGCCGGCAGCCTTCAACTGCTCGGCCATCACCAGCGAGGCGTTGTACATCACGGTGTAATCGCGGTTGGTCAGCAGCACGACCTTCTCGTTGCGGTAGCCTGCCTCGGCCAGCAATTGCCGCGCGCGGGCGACGTTGCGCTGGTCGTAGAATTCACGGCCCGCGTCCGAGAAATATGCCTGGCCGGGGAATTGCAGCGCCGGGTTCAGGCGGAAGGCGCCGTCGGTCGCGGCCTCCATCACCTCCTCCATGTTCATCGCCGCCATCACCGCCTGGCGCAGCTTCAGGTTGTCGGTTGGGGCTTGCGAGAAGTTGGGATAGGTCAGCAGCAGCGCGTAGTTGTCCATGCGCAGCAGCCGGATGTCGCGGTTCGCCTGCAGGCGGCGCAGCGATGCGGCGGGAACGTCCTCGGTCACGTGGATCTCGCCGGTTTCAAGGGCAGCGGTGCGCGCGGCCGGCTCGATCAGCATGCGGAAGGTCACGGTATCGGCACAGGCCAGGCGCCTGCCGCCGAAACCCTGCATCGCCTCGAACCGCGTGTCGGGCTGGTAGCCGTCGAACCGGCGCAGCCGCACATGGCTGTCGGCCACCATCTCGACGAACTGGAACGGCCCGGTGCCGATCGAGGGCAGTTGCGGCGGCGGCGCCGAGGCACTTTCCGCCGGCACGATCGAGATCGGCACGGTGAAGCTCGACAACTGCTCGATGAAGGTGGGCCGCGGCTCGCGCAGCACCAGCACCACGGTGTTCGGATCAGAGGCGCCGATCTCGGTCACGATTTCCAGGATCGAGCGGTCGTTGCCGTGCTGGCGATAGCGCTGGAACGAGGCCAGCACGTCGGCCGAGGTCATCGTCTTGCCGTTGTGGAATTTTATGCCCTCGCGCAGACGGATCACGTAGCGCAGGCCATTCTCGCTGGCCTCGATCGAAGCGGCGAGCTGCGGGATCGGGTTCATGTTCTCGTCGCGCGTCACCAGCGCCTCGAACACGTTGCCCATCACGTTGCGGGTCTGGGTGGCGGGCGAGACGTGCTGGTCAAGGTTCGGCACCTTGGCTTCCAGCGCCACGATCAGGTTGCCGCCGGTGCGCGGGCACTGGAAGGCCTGCGCGTGCGCGTCGGCAGCACCCAGCAGCAGCAGGCCGCCGGCCGCAAGCCCGGCACGAAGGCAGTTCGGCGTCGTCTTCGCGGTCTCCCGTATCATCAGGGTCGCTCCCGTTTTCTGATGGTTGCTACGCGGCGATCGGATGGTCCGGCGGCCTTGCCTTCGCAGCGGTCCTGTGCCCGCCATCCTGGGTGGACGACCGGTTGGGCGCGAACGCCACCGGCAGCACGGTGCGGGCGCGGGCGAAGCGGCCGCCTGCCAGCCGCGCGACCATGGCCTGGCCGCTCTCCTCGCCCAGGCGGAAGGCGGGCGACAGCACGGTGGTCAGCTCGGGTTCGGCATGGCGCCAGGAATCGAAGCCGTTGAAGCCGGTCACGCGCACCCGGCCGGGCACGGCGATGCCGCGCAGGTGCAGCCACTTCATGGCGGCGATCGCCATGCGGTCGTTGCCGCCGATCACAGCATCGGGCACGCCATGCACGGCGCAGTGCCGGGCGAAGGCTTCCTGGGTGGCCTGGAACCCTTCGTCGCCGCAGCGCACCAGGTGAAGGTCCGGCGGCTGCGGCAGCGTGGCAAGGCCCGCGCGCACGCCTGCCTCGCGCCGCTCCATCGCGGCCCAGCCGATCCCGGGCACCAGCATCGCCACGTGCCGCAGCCGGCGCTCGGCCAGGTGCCGGGCCAGCGCCACGCCGCCCGCGTGATCGTCCTGCATGAAGGAACAGCCGTCGCCGGCGCCGCGCGGCCACTCCTCCTGGATCAGCACCACCGGCTGGCCCAGCGCGATCACCTGGTCCAGGATCGCGCGCCGCGCCGCCCGCGTGCCGGAGGAGATCAGGCACACGCCGTCGCTTTCGATGCGGCGGAACAGCTGCGTCGCGTCCAGCGCGGCCGGATCAGCGCCATGCAGCGCGATCGAGTAGCCGGCCGCGCCCAGCACGTCGGCGAGCCCGGCCAGCAGGGCCGCGGTGAACGGGTCGGAAAGATAGTGCCGCGAGGGATCGACGATCACCACGCCGATCATCATCCGACGCCGCGTGCGCAACTGCCGCGCGCTGTGGTGCGGCCGGTAGCCCAGCGCGTCGCACGCTTCGCGCACGCGGGCGCGAAGCGCCGCACCCACCTGCCCCGACCGGCCGCGCACCACGTTGGAAACGGTCATCGGCGTGGTGCCGACCAGCCGCGCCACGTCGCGCAGCGTGGCCGCCGGGCGCGGGGCGGTGGCGGTCATGGGGTGCGCAACTGCATCACGGCGCGACCGGGGGAAATTGGGCGGCGCCCGGACGTGACCGTCGGCCAGGGTGCATGGCGTCCTCCCGTGAAGGTCCATTAACGCTAAAGTTGTGCGTACGGCGAAGTCAAGCGCGAACGACCATGTCGCGCACGCCTGATCATGGATGCCTTCAACAGGCTGGTCGCGCCGTCCGGGACGCGGCCGAACAGCGGGAGGCTACGCGGAAGGCAGCGCCCTTCCTGGGCGCGTCAGCGCTTCGCCGCCGGCGGCAGTGCCACCGCGATGGAAAGCTCGCGCAGCCGTTCCGGCGGGATCTCCGCCGGCGCTCCCATCATCAGGTCCTCGGCGCGCTGGTTCATCGGGAACAGGATGATCTCGCGCAGGTTCGGCTCGTCGGCCAGCAGCATGACGATGCGGTCGATGCCGGGCGCGCTGCCGCCATGCGGAGGCGCGCCGTGGCGGAAGGCGTTCAGCATGCCGCCGAAGCGCTTCTCGACCTCCTCGGGCGGATAGCCCGCGATCGCAAAGGCCCGCAGCATGATGTCGGGCCGGTGGTTGCGGATGGCGCCTGAACTGAGCTCGATGCCGTTGCAGACGATGTCGTACTGGAACGCCTTGATTTTCAGCGGGTCCATGGTGTCCAGCGCCTCCAACCCGCCCTGCGGCATCGAGAACGGGTTGTGCGAGAACTCGATCAGGCCAGAATCCTCGTTTCGCTCGTACATCGGGAAGTCGGTGACCCAGCAGAAGCGGAATTCGTTTTCCGCTATCAGGCCCAGCTCGGTGCCGATCTTCGTGCGCACAAGGCCGGCGAACTTCGCGGCAGCGTCGCGCTTGTCCGCGGCGAAGAACACGGCGTCGCCGTCGTTCAGTGCGCAGGCGGTCTTGATGGCGGCGACGCGGTCGGCTTCCAGGTTCTTGGCGATCGGACCCTTCGGGCCTTCGGCATCGTATTGGATGTAGCCGAGGCCACCGGCGCCGTTCTCGCGCGCCCATTCGTTCAGCCTGTCGAACCAGCCGCGCGGGCGGTTTGCCGCACCGGGCGCGGGGATGGCGCGCACGATGCCGCCGGCCGCCACCACCTTGGCGAACAGCCCGAAGCCGCCGCCCGAGAATTTTTCCGTCACGTCGGTGATCCGCAGCGGGTTGCGCAAATCGGGCTTGTCGTTGCCGAATTCCAGCATCGACTGCTCGTAGGGAATGCGCGGGAACGGCGGCCTGGTCACGCCGCGGCCGTTGGCGAACTCGTCGAACACGCCGGCCAGCACCGGCTCGATCGTGTTGAACACGTCGTCCTGCGTCACGAAACTCATCTCGAAGTCGAGCTGGTAGAATTCGCCAGGGCTGCGATCGGCGCGCGACGCCTCGTCGCGGAAGCACGGCGCGATCTGGAAATAGCGGTCGAAGCCCGCCACCATGCACAGCTGCTTGAACTGCTGCGGCGCCTGCGGCAGCGCGTAGAATTTCCCCGGATGCAGCCTGGCCGGCACCAGGAAATCCCGCGCGCCCTCGGGGCTGGAGGCCGTCAGGATCGGCGTCTGGAATTCGGTGAAGCCCGCGTCGATCATGCGGCGGCGGATTGACGCAATCACGTTCGACCGCAGCACGATGTTGCGGTGCAGCCGGTCCCGCCGCAGATCGAGGAAGCGGTATTTAAGGCGGATCTCCTCGCTGGAATCCTGGTCGCTGTTGACCTGCAGCGGCAGGTGCTCGCACGGGCTGTCCACCACGAAGCTTTCGGCGCGAAGCTCGACAGCGCCGGTGGGCAGCTTGTCGTTCACGGTCTCGGCGGGCCGCGGCGCCACCTGGCCGGTGACGATCGCCACGCTTTCGGGCCTGGCCGCATCGGCGGCGGCGAAGCCCGCGCTGCCGGCGGCAAACACCACCTGGGTGATGCCATGATGGTCGCGCAGGTCGATGAACAGCAAGCCCCCATGGTCGCGCTTGCGGTGCACCCAGCCGGACAGGCGCACGGTCTGGCCTGCGTGCTCGGCGCGCAACTGGCCGCAGGTGTGGGTGCGGTAGGGATGCATGGACAGGATGGAACCTCGGGTCGCGGGAAAAGGCGCGGCAGGCAACAGGCGAGGGGGTTCCGAGTCAAGGCGACCTGCCGGAGCGGAATATTCAACAAAACGGTTGACTATCCCCGGCGCGGCGCGCATACTCAACTGCATGGTTGAATTATCTCCACCCGCCCTGGACGCCGTGTTCCACGCCCTGGGCGACGCCACCCGCCGCGCCATGCTGCAGGACCTGGCCGGCGGTGCGCGCACCGTGGGCCAGCTGGCCGCGCCCTACGCCATGTCCTTGGCCGCCGCGTCCAAGCACATCAAGGCGCTGGAGGCTGCGGGCCTGGTGCGCCGCCAGGTGCAGGGCCGCACGCATGTCTGCCGGCTGGACCCCCGCCCGCTCGCCAGCGCGCACGAGTGGCTCACCTTCTACGAGCGCTTCTGGACCGACCGCCTGGCGATCCTCGACCGCCTGCTGCGCGAGGACGACGCGCGCCAGGCCCCCGCCGCCCGCAAATCCACCCAAGGAGACGACCGATGAACGACGCCACCCAGCTTGACGCCTATGGCCGCCTGGTCGAGCCCGCCACGCTGGAAATCCAGCGCATCCTGCCCGGCCCGATCGAGCGCGTCTGGGCCTATCTGACCGACGGCGAATTGCGCCGGAAATGGCTGGCCGCCGGCGACATGGAGCTGCGCGTGGGCGCGCCCTTCACCTTCACCTGGCGCAACGACGAACTCACCGACCCGCCCGGCACGCGCCCCGAGGGTTTCGGCGCGGAGCACAGCATGCAAAGCCGCATCGTCGCGGTCGATCCGCTGCGGCGCCTCACGTTTACCTGGGGCGAGCAGGGCGAGGTGACGTTCAGCCTCGACCCCGCCGGCGGCCGCGTGCGCCTGACCGTACTGCACCGCCGCGTGCCCGACCGCGCGATGCTGCTGAAGGTCAGCGCCGGCTGGCACATGCACCTGGATGTGCTGGTGGCGCGGGTGAGCGGCACCACGGTGGGCCCGTTCTGGGATGGGTGGGTAAGGCTGACCAAGGAGTATGCGGCGAGGTTGGCGGAGTAGAGGTCCGCCTGGGACCTTGGTCGTAACGAGCGATCCGTGCTGTGAGCATGCTGACGCGCCCGGGGCTAGCGCGCGGATCGTTCGGCTACCGGCAGCACGCCCCCGCAACCCGTCGGCAGGGGATGGAAGAAGGGCGCCCCGCCGGCCAGGGTTGTGAGCCGCGCAACCGGCGGGCTATACCGCCCCTTGCTCGCCCGCCCCACCCCCCGGAAGGGACGCCGCCCATCAACATGGCCAGGCATATCGCCGCCGCCCTGCTTGCCGCCGCCGTCGCGGCCTGCGCGCTGCCGGACCGCAGCACCTTTGCCACGCGCGAAAGCCTCCCGCCGGAGGGCGTGGCCGGCATCTCTCCCAGCAACACGCCGGTGGGTGCCCGCGTGGCGCAGCTTCGCGGCGACCTGGGCAACCTGCAATCCGCGGTCAATGCCAACCAGAGCGAGTTCGCCAGCCTGCGCCGTTCCATCGGCGAGGCGCAGGCCCGCTATCAGGCCAATGTCGCCACCATCACCGCCCGCCTTCAGGTCGGCACCACGCCGGGCAATCCGGAACTGCTGAGCCAGTGGCAGCAGGCGCAGGCCACGCTGACGGGCGTGGAGCGCGACGTGGGTGCCATGAGCGCGCTTTCCACCCGCGTCGCCGCCACGTCGTCGGTGGCGAACTTCCTGCTGAACTCCACCCGCGCCGCCTATGCGCTGTCGGGCGGCGTGGACCAGGACCACCGCGACCTGGGCGCGATCGAGGACGAGGTGGGCCGCCAGCAGGTCGGCATCGACCGCACGCTGAACGAGATTTCCGGCGATACCGCGCGGCTCTCCTCGGCCGTCGCGTCGGATCGGCGCAACCTGTCCACGCTGGCGCTCGCGATCAACTCGGGCCGGATGTACGGCGCCAACCTGGGCGGGCGGGTTTCGGCCGTGCCCTCGCCGGGCCGCGGCAGCAGCCGGCCGCTGGCCACCATCCGCTTCGACCAGCCCAACCTGCAGTGGCGCCAGCCGCTGTACAATGCGGTCAGTTCCGCGATCGACCGCGCCCCCGGCTCGACCTTCGACGTGGTGGCGATCACGCCGGCCGCCGGCGCGCCGGTGGACAGCGCGCGCGCCGCCACCGAAGTGCGCCGCAACGCCGAAGGCGTGGTGCGCGCCATGGTCGAGATGGGGCTGCCGAGCGAGCGCGTGTCGCTGTCCGCCGCGTCGTCGCCGCGCGCCTCCACCGGCGAGGTGCAGGTCTTCGTTCGCTGAGTCCTGCGGCTGACCGCCCGACGCTGACGCTGAAGCCCGATGGCGACCGGCGGCTGCGCGCCGGCCACCCGTGGGTGTTCAGCAACGAACTGACCGCCGCGCACAAGGGGCTGGAACCGGGCGGCGTGGTGCGCGTGGCGGACGCGCGCGGCAAGCCGCTTGGCACGTTCATGTACAACCCGCACAGCCTGATCGCCGCCCGCCTGCTGTCGCGCGATCCGGACGCGGCGATCGGCGTGGCGTTCCTGCGCGACCGCATCGTCGCCGCTGTCGCCTTGCGCGAAAAATTCTTCGCGGCGCGCTGGCATCGCCTGGTGCACGCCGAGGCCGATGGCCTGCCCGGCCTGGTCATCGACCGCTACGATGACGTGTTCGCCGTGCAGGCCAATACCGCCGGCATGGACCGCCTGCTGCCGGAACTGACCGAGGTGCTGGCCGATCTCGGGCCACGCGCGATCGTGGCCAGGAACGATTCGCCGGCGCGCCGGCAGGAAGGCCTGCTGGACACGGTCGGCCTGCTGGCCGGGCGGCTTGATGGCCCCGCGCGCGTCGAGGAAGGCGGCGTGACCTTCAGCGTCGATCTGCTGGGCGGGCAGAAGACCGGCTGGTTCTTCGACCAGCGCTGCAACCGCGACGCCGTGGCCGCGCTGGCGCACGACGCCACCGTGCTGGATGCCTATTGCCACACCGGCGCCTTCGGCCTGCGCTGCGCCAAGGCGGGTGCTTCGCGCGTGACCCTGCTGGACCGCAGCGAGCATGCGCTGGCGCTGGCAGCCGAGACCGCCGCCGCGAACGGGCTCACGGCGCAGCCGTTGCGCGGCGAGGTGTTCGACGAGCTGGCACGGCTGGGTGGGGCGGCGCAGAAATTCGACGTCGTGGTCTGCGACCCGCCCGCCTTCGTGAAGTCGAAGAAGGATTTCGACGCCGGCGTGCGCGGCTACGGCAAGCTGGCGCGGCTGGCCGCACCCCTGGTGGCGCGCGGAAAATTCCTGTTCATCGCGTCGTGCAGCCACCACTGCCCGGCGGACGAATTCGCCCAGCAGGTCGCGTGGGGCCTGTCGCGCGCCGGGCGAAGCGGACGCATCCTGCGCGCTTCCGGCGCGGGGCCGGATCACCCGGTGCATCCGATGCTGCCGGAAAGCGCCTATCTGAAAAGTCTGCTGTTGCAGCTCGACTGACGCGCCTGGGTTGAACGGCAGCGCCCAACGCAGCATGCCATGCAACACGGGTGCTTCGCCCGCGTTCGAGACTCATGCGCGACGCGGCCACTCCCGGTATCGGCCAGCCAGATCGGGGCCAAGGCGACATTGTCGAAACCGACGTGCCCGCGCGGCTCGACCGGCTGCCATGGTCGAACTTCCACTGGCTGGTCGTGGCCGCGCTGGGCACCTGCTGGATCCTGGACGGGCTGGAGGTCACGCTGGTCGGCGCGCTTGGCGCGGCCTTGGCCAGCAGCCCCAGCCTGGGCATGGGCGAAGCGGGCGTGGGGTTCGCGGCGTCGTTCTACCTGGCGGGCGCCGTGCTGGGCGCGCTGCTGTTCGGCTGGCTGGCCGATCGCTACGGCCGCAAGAAACTGTTCCTGATCACGCTGGTGGTCTATTCGCTGGCCTCCGCAGCCACCGGGCTTGCGTGGGATTTCTGGTCGTTCGCGCTGTGCCGCTTCGTCACCGGGGCGGGCATTGGTGGCGAGTATTCGGCGATCAACTCCGCGATCCAGGAGCTGATCCCGGCCAGGTACCGGGGCCATACAGACCTTGCCATCAACGGCTCGTTCTGGGTGGGGGCCGCGTTCGGCGCCCTGGCCACGCTGGTGGTGCTGGACCAGGCGATCTTCCCCGGCGAGTCCGGCTGGCGCTTCGCCTTCATCGCCGGCGGTCTGATCGCCGTGGTGGTGCTGCCGCTCAGGAGATTCCTGCCGGAAAGCCCCCGCTGGCTGATGACGCATGGCCGCGCGCCAGACGCCGAGGCGGTGGTGACCGGCATCGAGGCGAAGGTGGCCCAGCAGCACGGCACCGGCTTCATGCTGCGCACGCCCGCCACCATTCGGCTGCGCCCGCGCCGCGGCACCGCGCTGATCGACGTGGTGCGCACCCTGGCCATCACCTATCCGCGCCGGTCCGCCGTGATCCTGGTGCTGATGGCGGCCCAGGCGTTCTGCTACAACGCGATCTTCTTCACCTACGCGCTGATCCTGACGCGCTTCTACGGCATCGCGGCCGGGCAGGTGGGCCTGTTCCTGCTGCCCTTCGCCGCCGGCAACTTCCTGGGTCCGCTGCTGCTGGGCCGGCTGTTCGACACGATCGGGCGGCGGCGCATGATCGCCGCCACCTACGGGATCTCGGCCGTGCTGCTGGCGGCCACGGGCTACGGCTTCAGCATCGGCCTGCTGGGTCCGTGGCAGCAGACGCTGGCCTGGACGGTGATCTTCTTCTTCGCATCCGCCGCCGCATCCTCGGCCTATCTGACCGCGGGCGAGAGTTTTCCGCTGGAGATCAGGGCGCTGGCGATCGCCGTGTTCTATGCCGCCGGCACCGCGCTGGGCGGCATCGCGGGGCCGGCGGTGTTCGGCATGCTGATCGCCGAAGGCTCGCGCGAGAAACTGTTCGTCGGCTACCTGCTGGGCGCGGCCCTGATGGCGGTGGCCGCGGCGGTGGCATTCCGCTTCGGCATTGATGCCGAGCGCCGCCCGTTGGAGGAGGTGGCCACACCGCTGGCGCGGGTGGATTAGCGCTACCTGAGGGCGGCGAAGGGGTTCAGCGTCGCCACGCCCAGCGCCTTGAAGTCCCGCACATGGCGGGTGACCAGCATCAGGCCGTGCACCATCGCGGTGGCGCCGATCATCGCGTCCTCGATCAGCGCATCGGATTTCTGGTGCATCAGGCGGGCCCATGCCCGGAAGGCACCGCCATCCATCGGCAGCACGTTCCAGGTGCGCGCCACCTGGTCCAGCCACGCCTCGATCTCCGCGGCCTTTGCCGTGTCCTGGTCGCGCGTGAGTTCGATGCCGGCCTGGATTTCGCCGATCGTCACGGCGGACAGATGCAGGTCGCTGTCGTTCACGCCGCGCAGCCAGGCCAGCACGGCACCATGCGGCCGGGCCCGGCGGAGTTCCGAGACGACGTTGGTATCGAGCAGGTACATCTCCGGGTCGGCAACCAGGCCGCGTCAGGCGAGGGAAGGTGGCACGCGCCTGTGCCGCTGACCGCGGGCGGGCAACTTCAGGTCAGCGCGGCCGAGATCGGACAGCAGCAGGTCCTTCAGGCTGGGCTGGGCGGCGCGTTGCAGCCGGCGCCATTCGGCAACGGGCACCAGCACGGCGGCATCGGCGCCACGCCTGCTGACAAGCTGCGGCCCTTCCTTCAGGCAGGTGTCCAGCAATTCGCTGAAGCGTGCCTTGGCGTCCTGGACGGGCCAGATCTTCATGGCGGCCTTCCGGCTTGTGATACAGACTGGTCAGATAACTAGTCATTTCAGAACAGCGATGCAAGGCCGATCTGGCGGCGCCCTCAGCCTCGCATCCCCAGCCATCCCAGCGCGCCCTGCGCCGCCGCCACGCCCGTGCTGAAGCAGGCCTGCAGCAGATACCCGCCGGTGGGCGCCTCCCAGTCCAGCATCTCGCCGGCGACGAACACGCCGTGATGCAAGGCCAGCGAGAAATCCGCGCCCACCGCATCCCAGCGCACGCCGCCGGCCGAGGAGATGGCGCGCGCAATCGGCATGGGTGCGTGCAGCCGGACCGGCAGCGCCTTCACCAGCACCGAAAAATCCTGTCCGGCGCCGGCACGCAGCGCTTCCTGCACCAGCCCGATGCCGACCGCCGAAACCCCTGCCTTGCGCAGGAAATTCGAGGTCGAGAGGCCGCGCCGCGGCCGGGCCAGCACCGCACCATCCTGGTCGGGCAGCAGGTCGATGCAAAGGGTGGCCGTGCCATGCCGCGCGATCGCGTCGCGCAACGCACCCGACAGCGCATAGACGGCACCACCCTCGATGCCGGCCCGGGTGATCATCGCCTCGCCCCGCACGGTGGCGCCCTGGAACGCCAGCGCGATGCGCTTCAGCGGCTGGCCCTGGAATTTCTCGCGGAAATGCTCCGACCAGACGACACGGAAGCCGCAATTCGCCGGTGCCAGGGGGGCGATGGGTACGCCTGGCAGCAGCGCGGTCCAGGCGCCATCCGACCCCAGGCGCGGCCAGGATGCGCCGCCCAGCGCCAGCACCGTGGTGTCAGGATGCAGGCGGCGCGGGCCGGATGGCGTGTCGAAGCTGAGCGCGCCATCGGGCGCGAAGCCCTGCCAGCGATGCCGGGTGGCGATGCGCACGCCCAGGGCCGCAAGCCGCGCCAGCCAGGCGCGCAGCAGCGGCGAGGCCTTCATGACCTTCGGAAACACGCGCCCCGAACTGCCCACGAAAACGGGCACGCCCAGCCCCTCGCACCAGGCGATCAGCGCGTCTGGCGGGAACGCCAGGATCGCGGGTTCCAGTTTTTCGCGCGCGCTGCCATAGCGTGCCAGGAACGCCGCCAGGTTTTCGCTGTGCGTCAGGTTCAGCCCGCCGCGCCCGGCGATCAGCAGCTTCCGCCCGACGCTGGGCATGTGGTCGAACAGCGTGACCGCATGGCCGGCTTCGGCAAGCGTCTCGGCGGCGATCAGCCCGGCCGGGCCGCCGCCGATCACGGCGCAGTGGCGTGGCGTGGCATCGGCTGTCACGCCGCGTTGATGGCCCAGTCATAGGCGTCGCGGTCAAGCCTTTGCCGCCCGCGCAGGGCCGCGGCCAGGGGTGGCGCCGCAAAGCGCACCAGGTGCGCGATCACGCCCGCGTCGGTGCCGGAAAAGTCCTCGATGAACCAGCGGTAGATCGAACTCACCAGCAGCCGATCGCGCTCGATGCGCGCGCCGCGCGGATGATTGACGAAAACCCGCGCCGCGCTGTCGAGATCGGCATCCAGCGTGGTGGCGCGCCAGGCGCGCGCCGGCAGGTCCGGGCAGCCCAGCGCGGCGCAGTTGACCGCATAGTGCACGCGCGGGTCCTGCCACAGCGGGCGCAGGATGCGGTGTTCGATGTCGTCCAGCGTCAGGGCCTGGCCCGCCACGGTCGCCAGCCTTCGCCCCCAGGGGCCGGGCGTGAACAGGCCCGAGCGGATGTCGCGGATCGAGGCCACGGGCCAGCCCGCCAGCACCACATCGAGCGTGAGCGCGTTGTACAGATTGGCCCAGAAGGCGAACTGCTCCGCGCGGTCCAGCGCATCCACGTCGGTCGCCTGAAGGCGCGCCAGATAGGCAGTGAGAGTCTCGCGCTCGGTGCGCGCAGCCTGATAGGCGAAGCGCGCGATGCCGTCGCTGCCCAGGCTGCGATGGCGCGCCAGCAAGGCATCGAACGCCGCGTGATCCACGCTGGTGCGGGCACCCGACGCGTGCCGGCGCCAGCGCTCCCATGGCTCGGCGCGCGGCGCGGCCAGGGCCGGTCTGGCCAGTGTGGGGGTGGCCGCAAGGGCAAGCAGCAGGGCGCGGCGGGCCAGGGGCATGCCGCTGCTACGGTGGACCTGCCCTTTGGGTTTCACCTGGGCCGTCTAGAAGTAGCTGTCCAGGAACGCCGCCGCCCTATCCGAAATACCGATGATCTTGTTGGTTGCCTGCCGATAGAACTTGAAATTGAGCTCGGTCGCGGGTTGGCCGTCGTTCCAGTCGGTGTGGCGTTTGAGTTCCCGGCGTCCCAGCGGCCGCAGCGCCAGCGCGGTACGCCTGACTGCGATGCTGACCCGCGCGTTTGCCGATCGATGCCAGGCTGCTTCGGGGCCGGCGCGGCGGTGGTGACCACGCCGCGGGCGATCAGGCCCTGCCCGCCCTCGTTCTCGCTGGCGAACAGGAACACCGTGTCGCCCGCGGCAATGTGCTTGCCGCCATACATCGTCTTCTGCGCGGTGAACTCGCATATGGTGGCATGCACATCGCGGATTTCGGCCTTGATCGCGTATGCCATGCGTCACCTTGCCTGCCGGAAGCGCGGCGCGATTCCCCTCAGCCGCCGAACAGCGCGGCTTCCCGGTACACGCCCCGCACGTCGCCCGCCCAGGCGCCGCCCAGCCGGGCGCGCCAGCGATCGGCCAGGGTTTCGCCGCGCTCGACAATGGCGTGCAGCGGCGCCAGGTGGATGCTCTCGTCGTTGCCCGACGCATCCTTCACCGCGCGTGCCTTCAAGCCCTGCTCGGCGATGGCCAGCACGTCGCGCGCCAGGTCGCGCACGGTGCGGCCGCACCAGGGCGCGGCCAAGCCCTGACGCGGCACGGTGTCGCGCAGGCTCAGTACCTCGTCCGGACAGTTCTCGCGGATCAGGCTCCACGCTGCCTTCTGCGCCGCGTCGTCGTACAGCAGGCCGACCCACAGCGCGGGCAGCGCGGCCAGCATGTCGGGGGGGCCGGCATCGGCGCCCCGCATCTCCAGGAATTTCTTGAGCCGCACCTCGGTGAAGGCGGTGGTCATGTGGTCCACCCAGTCGCTCATGCGCGGCCGCTCGCCGCTGAAATTGTGCAGGCGGCCCGCCATGAACGACCGGAAGCTTTGTCCCGCCACGTCGTGATAGGTGCCGTCGCGATAGACGAAATACATCGGCACATCCAGCAGCCAATCGACGTAGCGCTCGAAGCCGAAACCCTGTTCGTAGATCACCGGCGGGATGCCGCAGCGGTCGGGATCGGTGTCGGTCCAGACCTGGCTGCGCCAGCTGGCAAAGCCCGTGTCCTGGCCTTCCTTGAACGGCGAGTTGGCGAACAGCGCGGTGGCCACCGGCTGCAGCGCCATGGACAGCCGCAACTTTTCCACCATGTCGGCTTCGCTGGCGAAATCGAGGTTCACCTGCACCGTGCAGGTGCGCAGCATCATGTCCAGCCCCTGGCTGCCCTTCAGCGGCATGTAGCGGCGCATGATGGCGTAGCGCCCCTTCGGCATCCACGGCACGGTTTCGCGCGCGTGGATCGGATCGAAGCCCAGCATCAGCCAATCCAGGCCCAGCTCGTCCGAGATCGGGCGCAGCGCCTCGAAATGCGCATCAAGCTCGGCGCGGGTTTCGTGCAGGTTCACCAATGGCGCGCCGGACAGCTCGAATTGGCCGCCGGGTTCCAGGCTGACGCTGGCGCCATCCTTGGCCAGCGCGATCGGGTTGCCCTTCTCGGCCACGATCTCCCAGCCCTGGCGCGCGATGCCTTCCAGCGTGGGACGGATGCCGGATGCATAGTCGGGGCGCGCGAAGGGTGGGCGCGATCCCTCGCGCCGCCAGAAGCCGAACTTCTCGTGCTCGGTGCCGATGCGCCATTTTTCGCGCGGCTTCGGACCATCGGCCAGATAGGCGACCAGCTGGCGCACATCAGTCACCGGGGTCGTGTTGGCCTCGCCGGGTCCGGACATGCGCAAGAATACTCCATCGCGAGGCTGGGGGCGCGTTCACCGCCAGTCGCCGGTGAACGCCTGGACCACCGCAAGCGCTGCGATGGCGGCCGTGTCGGCCCGCAGGATGCGGGGGCCCAACCCGGCGGCGGTAACAAAGGCGCGCACACGTAAGCCGTCAAGCTCCGCGCCGGTCAAGCCGCCTTCCGGACCGATCAGCACGCTCCAGGGCCCGGCATGGTGGTCCAGCGCATCGCCGATCGGGGGCGACGCGCCGGATTCGTCGGCCACCAGCAGGCGGCGGTTGGCTGGCCACGAGTCGAGCAGGGTGGCCAGCGGTTGGGCGGGATGAATGTCCGGGATGTCGCAGCGGCCGCACTGCTCGGCGGCTTCGGTGGCGATGGCGCGCAGCCGCTCGGTGCCGACGCGGGCGGCCACGGTGCGCGCGGTGAACACGGGCCGGATCGCGCCCACGCCCAGTTCGGTCGCCTTCTGCGCCACCAGGTCCATGGCATCGCGCTTCAGCGCCGCCACCACCAGCTCCAGCGAGGCGGGCCGCGGTTGGCTGGCGGTGCGCGCCGCCACACCCAGCTGCACCGCGTTCCTGGCCACGCTCACCACATCGGCGCGGAAGGCGCCGTCGCGGCCGTTGAACAGGGTCAGCGCGTCACCGGCCCGGGCGCGCATCACGTTTGCCACGTAGTGCGCGCGCAAGGGATCGAGCATCACCGTGGCGCCTGGCGCCAATTCGGCCTCCACGAACAGCCTGATCCGCGCCATCGCGCCCGTTCCCCACCCCTTGCAGCCGCACGCCCCGGCATGACTATAGACCGCATGTCCGCATCCGACATCGCCACCGAAGGATGGCTGGCCCGCCTGCCGCGCGCCTGGGTGCCGTATGCCGTGCTGGCGCGGCTGGATCGCCCGGCGGGCACCTGGCTGCTGTTCCTGCCCGGCCTGTGGGGCATCGCGCTGGGCGGTGGTCCGTGGCCCGATGCGTGGCTGATCTTCCTGTTTGCCGCGGGCAGCGTGGTGATGCGCGGCGCCGGCTGCGTGGTGAACGATTTTTTCGACCGCGACATCGATCGCATGGTGGCACGCACGGCCGGCCGGCCGCTGGCCAGCGGCGCGATCACGCCGTTCCAGGCGCTGCTGTTCCTGGCGGGCCTGCTGGGCCTGGGCCTGCTGGTGCTGCTGCAACTGCCGTGGCGCGCGGTTGTCTTCGGCGCCCTGTCGCTGGTGCTGGTGGTGACCTATCCGCTGATGAAGCGCATCACCTGGTGGCCGCAGTTCTTCCTGGGGCTGACCTTCAACTGGGGCGCGCCGCTGGGGTTTTTGGCCGCGACCGGGGTGCTGGACTGGTCGGTCGCGGCGCTGTATGCGGCCGGCATCGCCTGGACGCTGGGCTACGACACGATCTACGCCTGCCAGGACTTTTCCGACGACGCGATCGTCGGCGTGAAATCGACCGCCCGCCTGTTCGGCCTTCGGCACACGCCGCGCTGGATTCTTGGCTTCTACGCCGCGACCGTGTCGCTGCTGGCGCTCAGCGGGTGGCTGGCCGGGCTTGGCACGGCGTTCTTCGTGGCACTCGCGCTGCCGGCACTGCATTTCGCGTGGCAGGTGCGGACGCTGGATACGGCGGATGCGGCGCGGTGCGGCAAACTGTTCCGGTCGAACCGCGATGCCGGCCTGCTGGTCGGCCTTGCCATCGTGCTGGGCCGGGCGTTCTGACCGCGGCGGACTTCATCCGCGCCAACACCGTGATCGCTCGCGCCGCGCTGGTGCCGGAGATCGCGCTGCACCTGGCCACCCGCATCACGCCGATCTGGCAGGCCACCGAGGACTTCCTTCGCGCCCAGGCCATGGAACCACCGTTCTGGGCCTTTGCCTGGCCGGGCAGTCAGGTGTTGGCGCGGCGCATGCTGGATGAGCCGTCGCAGGTGGCCGGCCGCCACGTGCTGGACTTCGCCGCCGGTTGCGGCCTGGCCGCCATCGCCGCCGCCATGGCAGGCGCCCGCGCCGACGCCGCCGAGATCGACCCCATGGCCGACGCCGCCATCACGCTCAACGCGCAACTCAACGGCGCGGCGGTGGCGTGTGTCGGCGACGTGGTCGGCACCGACGCGGGCTGGGACGTGATCATGGCCGGCGACGTCTGCTACGAGGCGCCGATGACCAGCCGCATCATGCCGTGGCTGCGGCGCCTGGCCGCGCGCGGCGCCACGGTATGGCTCGCCGACCCCGGCCGCGCCTATCTGCCGCGCGACGGGCTTCTGCCGGTCCTGGTGCGTGCCGTGCCGACCACGCGCGAGCTCGAGGATTCCGCCGAGCGGGTGGTGACGCTGTATCGGCTGACAGCTTAGGCCCGCGCCGCCACCCCCGTGATCTCGACCTTCCAGCGCGGATCGACCAGCGGTGCCTGGATGGTCATGCGCGCCGGCTTGTTCGCGGTGTCGAGCCAAGCATCCCAGGCGCGGTTCATCGCCGGCGCGTCGCGGATGTCGGCCAGCACGATGGTGATGCTGAGCAGGCCCGCCTTGCTGGTGCCCGCCTCGGCCAGGAGTGCATCGATCTGGCGCAGGATGTCGGCGGTCTGGCCCTCGGTGTCCAGCGTCGGGTCGTCGGCGACCTGGCCGGCCAGGAACACCAGGGCGCCATGCGCCACGGCGCCGCACAGGCGGGTTTCGGGGGCGATGCGGGTGATGGTCATGGGCGGGTCCCTTGGCTGGTGGAAAATCTCAACCGGCGGCGCTGCGCAGCGCGGCACCGCCGGCAATCGGGGCAAGCACGGCAAGGCCGCAGCACAGCGCGGCCAGCAGCAGCAGATGCGGGCGCATCGAAAGCGCCTGCGCCGCGGCATCGGCGGCGGCGATGGCGAAGATCAGCACCGGCACCGCAAGCGGCAGCACCAGCAGCGGGATCAGCACGCCGGCACGCCGCGCGCCCACCGCCAGCGACGCGCCAAGCACGCCAAGCAAGCTCAGGCAGGGCGTGGCCAGCGCCAGGCCGGCCAGCAGGCCGCCCAGCACGGCCCCTTCCAGCCGCAGCATCAGCGCAAGCGGCAGCGCCAGCAGCAGCAGCGGCAATCCCGTGGTGATCCAGTGCGCGAAAACCTTGGCCAGCACGATGGTCTCGGCCGCGACGCCCTGCGCCAGCAGCCGCTCCAGCGACCCGTCCTCCAGCTCGGCGCCGATCGCGCGTTCCAGCGGCAGCAATGCCGCCAGCAGCGCTGAGACCATGATCAGGCCCGGCCCGGTGCGCGCCAGCACCTCCGGTGCCGGCCCCAGCGCGAAGGGGAACAGCGCCACCGCCACCACGAAGAACGCGATGGCCGATGCGGTATCGCCGCCGGCGCGCGACGCCAGCGCAAGATCCCGCCCGATCAGCGCGCGCCATGCGCTCATGCGCCCAGCACCAGCACCTGGGCGCCTGGCAGCGGCAGGCCGGCATGCGTGGCCGCAATCACCATGCCCCCGCCGGCGCGATGGCGCGCGCACAGAATGCCGAATTGCCGCACCGAGGCATCGTCCAGCGCCGTGGTGGGTTCATCCAGCAGCCACAGCGTGGCATGCGCCGCCAGCACCGTGGCCAGGGCCGCGCGGCGGCGCTGCCCGGCCGACAGCAGGCGGGTGGGGATATCGGCCAAGTGTTCCAGCCCGAGTGCCTCCAGCGTGTCGGGCGGGGCCGGCCGGCCGGCAAGCCGGGCCGCGAAATCGACCGATTCCTGCACCGTCAGCGCCGCCTTCAACCCATCCGCATGCCCCAGGAATTCTACGCGCGTCCCGTCCAGCCCTTCGATCGTTCCGGAAATTTTCGGCAGCAGCCCGGCCAGGGTGCGCAGCAGCGTGGTCTTGCCGGCGCCATTGGCGCCATGCAGCAGCAAGGCACCGCCCGGATGCAGCACGAATCCGATATCCGCCAGCACCACGCGGTCGCCCCGCCCGCAGGCCAGGCCCCGCGCGGTCAGCGAAGCGTTAACCGATGGCGTCGCGTGTGTGGACAGGGAATTCCGCCTGTGGTGTATCGACCGCGGCCGGTTTCGAGGGGCCGGTCATGCCTCATACCCCAGCCCCCACAAGGACACGAGAAGCCATGCGCATGATCGGGCAGGACAGCCTGAAGACCCGCACGACGCTGACGGTCGATGGCAAGCCCTATGAGTATTTCTCGCTGGCTGCCGCGGCAAAAAGCATCGGCGACATCGCGCGCCTGCCGGTCAGCCTGAAAATCCTGCTGGAGAACGTGCTGCGGTTCGAGGATGGGCGCAGCTACAAGGTGGACGACGCGCGGGCCTTCGTGGGCTGGCTGGAGCACGCGAAGTCCGACCAGGAAGTGCCGTTCAAGCCATCCCGCATCCTGCTGCAGGACTTCACCGGCGTGCCCGCGGTGGTGGACCTGGCCGCGATGCGCGACGGCATGATCAAGCTGGGCGGCGATCCTTCGCGCATCAATCCGCTGATCCCGGTGGACCTGGTGATCGACCACAGCGTGATGGTGGACAGCTTCGGCGGTGCCGCGTCGCTGCAGAAGAACGTGGATATCGAGTTCGAACGCAACGCTGAGCGCTACAGCTTCCTGCGCTGGGGCCAGGAAGCCTTCGCCAATTTCCGCGTGGTGCCGCCGGGCACCGGCATCTGCCACCAGGTCAACCTGGAATTTTTGGGCCAGTGCGTCTGGACCGCCGACATTTCTGGCACGACCTTCGCGTACCCTGACTCGCTCTACGGCACCGACAGCCACACCACCATGGTGAACGGCCTGGGCATCCTGGGCTGGGGCGTCGGCGGCATCGAGGCGGAGGCGGCCATGCTGGGCCAGCCCATCGCCATGCTGATCCCCGACGTGATCGGCTTCCGGCTGAGCGGAAAACTGCCCGAGGGCGCCACCGCCACCGACCTGGTGCTGACGGTGACCCAGATGCTGCGCAAGAAGGGCGTGGTGGGCAAGTTCGTGGAGTTCTTCGGCCCCGGCCTGGATGACCTGCCGGTGGTCGATCGCGCCACCATCGCCAACATGGCGCCCGAGTATGGCGCCACCATGGGCTTCTTCCCGCTGGACGCCGCGGCGATCCGGTACCTGGAACTGTCGGGCCGCGATTCCGCGCGGATAAAACTGGTGGAGGCCTACGCGAAGGCGCAGGGCATGTGGCGCGATGCCGCCACGCCCGACCCGAAATTCACCGACACGCTGGAACTCGACCTTGCCACCGTGCTGCCCAGCATGGCCGGGCCGAAGCGGCCGCAGGACCGCGTGCTGCTCAGCACCGCCGCCGGCGCCTTCGGCGCCGAGCTGACCAAGTCGCTCGGCGTGCCGGCCGGCGAGGAGAAGAAGCGCGTGAAGGTCGAGGGCAAGAACTACGACCTGGGCCATGGCGACGTGGTGATCGCCGCGATCACGTCCTGCACCAACACATCGAACCCCTATGTGATGATGGGCGCCGGCCTGCTGGCGCGCAACGCCGCCGCCAAGGGGCTCACCGCGAAGCCGTGGGTGAAGACGTCGCTGGCGCCGGGGTCGCAGGTGGTCAGCGAATACCTGGAGCAATCCGGCCTGCAATCGGCGCTCGACAAGCTCGGCTTCAATCTTGTCGGCTTCGGCTGCACCACCTGCATCGGCAATTCCGGCCCGCTGGACGACGCGATCGTCGATGCGGTCGAGGACAACAAGCTGGTGGTGGCCAGCGTGCTTTCCGGCAACCGCAATTTCGAAGGCCGCGTGCACCAGAACGTGCGCGCCAACTACCTGGCCAGCCCGCCGCTGGTGGTGGCCTATGCCATCGCCGGTTCGCTGACCGTGGACGTGACCAAGGACCCCCTGGGCACGGGGTCGGACGGCAAGCCGGTATTCCTCAAGGACATCTGGCCGTCGAACAAGGAAATCGCCGACGTCGTGCACGGCACGGTGACGCGAAAGATGTTCCAGACCCGCTACGCCGACGTGTTCAAGGGGCCGAAGCAGTGGCAGGCCATCGAGGTGGTCGGCGGCACCGACACCTATCGCTGGAACGAGGGTTCCACCTATGTGAAGAACCCGCCCTACTTCCAGGGCATCACCATGACCCCCGCGCCCACCGGCGACATTCTTGGCGCGCGCGTGCTGGCGGTGCTGGGCGACAGCATCACCACCGACCACATCTCTCCGGCAGGGAGCATCAAGAAGGCATCGCCGGCCGGCGAATACCTGGGCGAGCGCCAGGTGCTGCAGAAGGACTTCAACAGCTACGGCGCGCGCCGCGGCAACCACGAGATCATGATGCGCGGCACCTTCGCCAATATCCGTATCCGAAACGAGATGGTGCCCGGGGTGGAAGGCGGCATGACGAAGCACGTGCCCACCGGCGCGCAGCTGGCGATCTTCGACGCGGCGATGAAGTACCGCGACGCCGGCGTGCCCCTGGTGGTGATCGGCGGCAAGGAATACGGCACCGGGTCAAGCCGCGACTGGGCCGCCAAGGGCACCGCGCTTTTGGGCGTGAAGGCCGTGATCGTGGAAAGCTTTGAGCGCATCCACAGGTCGAACCTGGTCGGCATGGGCGTGCTGCCGCTGGTCTTCAAGGACGGCATGGACCGCAAGACGCTTGGCCTGCGCGGCGACGAAACGCTCGATATTCTCGGTGTAACAGACCTGTCGCCGCGGATGGACATGACGCTGGTGGTCCATCGCGGCGACGGCAAGGTCGATCGCGTGCCGCTGCTGTGCCGTGTGGATACGCTGGACGAGGTGGATTATTTCCGCCACGGCGGGATTCTGCCGTATGTGCTGCGGGGCATGGCCAAGGCCGCCTGATTTCGACCCGCCAGCCATGCTAGGGTGACGCATGGCTGGCCACCGGCTTTCCTGCCACGGGCTGTTCCGCGGGCTTTCCGCGCGGCTGCTGCTGCTGACCGCGGCCTTCGTGCTGCTGTCGGAAGCCCTGTTGTTCTTCCCCTCGCTGACCCAGAAGCGGCGCGACCTGCTGCGCGAAAAGGGCCGCGAGGTGGAGCTGGTCGTGCTGGCCGCCGAAGGCAGCGTCCGCGAGGACACCCAGCGCCTGCTGCGCCGCGCCGGCCAGTTCCACGCCATCCGCGTGCATGACGGGCTGGAGGTGCTGGAGATCCTGCCGCTGCCGGAGGGGGTCACCCCCGGCCCGGTGGCCGACCTGCGCAGCGCCTGGAGTCTCGCCGGCTTCCGCGACGCAGCCAGCCTGCTGTTCGACGCCACCCCGCAGCCGGTGCATCTGTGGTACGCCGCCCCCGGCGGCCAGGTGATCGAGGCGGTGGTCAGCCAGGTCCAGGTCGCCGCCGAGCTGCGCGGCTTCGCCGAACAGATGCTGAAGATCAGCCTGGCGATCAGCGGCTTCACGGGCGCGCTGGTGTACCTGGCGATCCACCGGCTGATGGTGCGCCCGATGCGCCGCCTTACCGCCGCCATCGCCGCCTTCCGCGCCGACCCCGATGCGCCCACCCCGCCGCTCGACCCGCGCCGGCATGACGAGATCGGCGTGGCCGCGGCCGAATTCGCCGCCATGCGGGCCGAGCTGCGCGGCGCGCTCTGGCAGCGCTCGCGCCTGGCCGCGCTGGGTGCGGCCGTGGCCAAGATCAGTCACGACCTGCGCGGCGTGCTGACCACCGCGCTGCTGGTCGCCGACCGGCTGGACCGCAGCGACGACCCCAACGTGCGGCGCAACGCGCCGCTGCTGGTCGATGCCATCGAACGCGCCACCGCGCTCAGCCGCAGCACGCTCGATTTCGCGCGCGAGGGCCGGCCCGACCTGGCGCTGGGCCCCGTCAACCTGGCGCGGCTGATCGAGGATGCCGCGATCGCCGCCAATGCGCGGCCCGGCAGCGTGCTGCTGGACGTGCCGGATGGCCTGGTGGTGCAGGCCGATGCCACGCAGCTGTCGCGGGTGTTCGTGAACCTGCTGCGCAACGCCTTCGAGGCCGGCGCCCGCGACCTGGCGGTGCGCGCCCGGCGCGACGGCGCGGCCACGCTGATCGACGTGACCGACGATGGCCCCGGCCTGCCGGCGCGCGCGCGGGAGAACCTGTTCAAGCCCTTTGCCGCCAGCACACGCCGCGACGGCACCGGGCTGGGCCTGGCCATCGCGCGCGACGTGATGCGCGCGCATGGCGGGGATATTGCGCTGGGCGCCACCGGCGACACCGGCACGACCTTCCACCTGACCTTGCCCGACGCGCCGCTGGAGGCCGAGGAGTTTGCCGCGCGCCGGCCGCTGCCGGCCGCGGACGCGGGGGCGGGCGCCGGCAGCGTGGTGGGCGCCGGCGCCGGCCGGATGGCGCGGAGCTGAGGGCGACGGGCGGCGGCCGTCGCCCGCCGGCCGGCGCCGGCTTCGCTCCACCCCGGCCAGCCTCGCCACCCCTTCTTGCTTCGCTCTCCCGCCTTGGGGGAGAAGGTTGGGTGAGGGGGTGCTGGTATGCAGCGCACTTCAGGCCCAGACGCGCGCTTCGCGGCCCCTCACCGCCTGAAATCCGTTACCCCCTTAACGCCGCGGCAACCCGGCAGCCGTAGCCTGCCCGCTTAACCGCAGGATACCCATGCCGCGCGACGGTGCCGCATCGCAGACGCTTGCCGACCGCCCGCTGCTGCCGGCGGAAACGCTGGCGCGGGTGATCGATCACGTCACCGATGCGGTGATGGTGACCGATGCCAACCTGGATGCGCCCGGCCCCACCGTGCTGTACGTCAACCAGGCGTTCGAGCGCATGACCGGGTTTCCGGCCGGCGAGATCGTCGGCCACAGCCCGCGCCTGCTGCAGGGCCGGCTGACCGACCGCAGCCAGTTCGCCAGCATGCGCTCGCGGCTGGCCAACGGCATGGCCTGGCGGGGCGAGGCGGTGAACTACCGGCGCGATGGCGGCGCCTTCGTCATGGCCTGGGAGATCGTGCCGATCCTGGACGAAACCGGCCGGCCCAGCGCCTTCGTGGCCACCCAGCGCGACGCCACCGAACGCCTGGCCAGCGCGCGGCGCGACCGCTTCGCCATGCTGCACGACCCGCTCACCGATGCGCTCAGCATCGTCGGCTTCCGCGAGGCCTTCACAAGGCTGCGCGAGCGCACCGAGGGCGGGCCGCTGGACGTTGCCTTTGTCGGCATCGCCGGCGTGGAAAGCCAGCTGCCGCTGCTGAGCCTGGCCGACGGTGCGGCGATGGCGCGCGAGATCAAGAACCGCATCCGCCATGCGCTGGGCGATGGCATGCCGATCGCGCGGCTGGATGCGGGGCGCTACGCCGCCGCCTGGCCGGCCGACCCGGTGGCGCTGCAACTGCTGCAGTCGATCATGCGCGAGCCGTACCTGATCAACGGCCTGCCGCAGCACATTGCCTGCCATGTCGGCGTGGCCAGCTGGCCCGAGGATGGCGAGAACGCCGACGAGCTGGTCTCGGCCGCGCGGCTGGCCAGCTATGTGGGCGTGGAGAGCGGCCAGGACCTGGTGGTGTTCCGGCGCGACACGCGGGCTGCCATGCAGCGCCGGCGCGCGATCGAACAGGGCCTGCGCCGCGCCGCGCAGCAGAATGAACTCAGCCTGGCGTGGCAGCCCAAGGTGTCGCTGCCCGAACGCAGGCTGTGCGGGCTGGAGGCGCTGCTGCGCTGGCACAGCGCCGAGCTGGGCGCGGTCGGCCCCAACGAGTTCATCCCGATCGCCGAGACCACGGGCAGCATCGTGCCGATCGGCATCTGGGTGGCGCGCAGCATGGTGGCCGCGCTGGGCCAGGCCTGGGCCGCCGGCACAAGGGTGCCGGCCAGCTTCAATCTCAGCCGCGCCCAGATCGGCACGACCGAGGCGGCCGATCGGCTGCTGGCGGCACTGCTGGACGCGATCCAGGATGCCGGTCTGCCGCCCGACGCGATCGAGATCGAGATCACCGAAAGCATCGACGACACGGCCGAGACCCGCGCCGCGGTGCGCCGCTTCGCGGCGTCCGGCATGCGCATCGCGATCGACGATTTCGGCCAGCGCTTCTCCAGTTTCGGCACGCTGGCCGACCTGCCGGCCAGCACGGTGAAGCTGGATCGTGCGATGACGCAGCGCGCCGGGCGCGGCGAGATCAACGCGCTGGCCGTGGTCGAGGGCCTGGTCAGCGTGGCGCGCCGGCTGGACCTGACCGTGGTGGCCGAGGGCATCGAGACCGCGGCGGAAGCCGCGGCGCTGGCGCAGCTGGGCTGCACCGTGGGCCAGGGCTACCTGTTCGCCCGCCCCGCGCCGTTGCAGCAGGCGCTGGCGGTGGGCACGTAGGATTCTGGTTGCGGTGGGTGCGGCGCGTGGGCTATTTTAGGAATGAAATCTGTAAGAGGTGGGTCTGATGGGGCATCGGGGGTCCGTCCTTCTCCCGACATCGCTCGCCCACGCCCGTCATGTCCTGACGCTCATGCCGAAAAATCCGGTCCACCCAGTGAACCGTCGGTTCGTTTGCCTCATATTGCAGCGCAGCACGCCAGCTTCTGACGGAGACGGGTCAGGACAGCCCGGTTCCCCCCACGGTCAGGCCGCCGATCCGCATGGTCGGCTGGCCGACGCCGACCGGCACGCCCTGGCCGTTCTTGCCGCAGGTGCCGATGCCGGAATCCAGCGCCAGGTCGTCGCCGATGGCGCTGATGCGGGTCAGCGCCGACGGGCCGTCGCCGATCAGCATCGCGCCCTTCACCGGCGCGCCCAGCCTGCCGTTCTCGATCACGTAGGCCTCGGACGCGTTGAACACGAACTTGCCGCTGGTGATGTCCACCTGGCCGCCGCCGAAATTCTTCGCGTAAAGGCCGCGCTTCACGTCGGCGATGATGTCGGCAGGCTGCGCTGCCCCGGCCATCATCAGCGTGTTGGTCATGCGCGGCATCGGCATGTGCGCGTAGCTTTCGCGCCTGCCGTTGCCGGTGGGGGCCACCTTCGTCAGCCTTGCCGAAAGCCGGTCATGGATGAAGCCGCGCAGGAAGCCGTCCTCGATCATCACGGTGCGGCCGGTCGGCGTGCCTTCGTCGTCCACCGAAAGGCTGCCGCGGCGATCGGGCAGCGTGCCGTCATCGACCACGGTCACGCCGGGGGCGGCGATGCGCTTGCCCACCAGGCCGGCGAAGGCCGACGTGCCCTTGCGGTTGAAGTCGCCTTCCAGGCCGTGGCCGATCGCCTCGTGCAGCAGGATGCCGGGCCAGCCGGCGCCCAGCACCACCTCGGTCTCGCCGGCCGGGGCGGCGATGCTGTCCAGGTTCACCAGCGCCTGGCGCAGCGCCTCATCGACCGCGGCGCGCCAGGACGCGGGCGCGATGATCCGGTCGTAGCCGTGCCGCCCGCCATGGCCGAAGGTGCCGGTTTCGCGCCGCCCGTCCTGCTCGACCACGACCGAGACGTTCATGCGCACCAGCGGGCGGATATCGGCGACCGTGGTGCCGTCGGCGCGCTGGATGCGCACCGCCTGCCATTCGCCGGACAGGTTCGCCATGACCTGCTTGACGCGCGAATCCTTGGCCCGCGCATAGGCGTCGATCGCGGCCAGCAGGTCGGTCTTGGCGGCGAAGTCCAGGCCGGACAAGGGATTTTCCGGGGAATAGAGCCGGACATTGGTGCCGCGCGGCGCGACATCCGCCTGGCCCTGGTGCCCGGCGCGCACGGCGCCCACCGTTTCCGCCGCGCGGCGCAGCGCTGCTTCGCTCACTTCGCCCGCATGCGCATAGGCGGTCGCCTCGCCCGCCACGCCGCGCAGGCCGAAGCCCAGCGCGGTGTCGAAGCTGGCGCTGCGGATGCGCTGGTCGTCGAGCGCGATCGACTCGCTTTCGCGGTACTCGAGATAGAGCTCGCCGTCATCGAGGCCGGCCAGCGCCTCGGCGGTGACGGCGGCCAGCAGCGCGGGGTCGGGCGCGTCGGGGCGGTCGAAGAACAGGGCAGCGGTGGTGCTCAGCGCATCGCTCATGCGGCGGTCTCCTGCGGGTCGGGGCGGGGCGGGGCGGCCTTCGCATCAGTAAGCCTTTCCGGCGGCAGGCGCAGCAAGGCCGTGGTGCCAAGCCCCGGGGAACTGGACAGCGACAGCGTGCCGCCATGCGCCGCCGCCAGCGCCCGCGACAGGAACAGGCCCAGCCCCGAGCCCTGGAAGCGCCGCGCCAGCGAGCCATCGAGCTGGGTGAAGGGATCGAACACGCGCTCCAGGTCGGAAGGCGCGATGCCGATGCCGGAATCACGCACCGCAATGGCCAGCCAGCCCTCCGCGTCGCGATCGGCGATGATCGAGGCCGAGCCGCCGCTGGGCGTGAACTTGACCGCGTTGGACAGCAGGTTCAGCAGCACCTGGCGCAGGCGGCGCTCGTCGGCGCGCACGGGTGGCAGGTTCTCGGCCACGTCGGTGGCCAGGCTGATGCCGGCGGCGCGCGCGGCCGGGTCCATCATGCGCCGCGCGCTGATCACCAGGCGCGCCAGATCGACCGGCTGGTCGGCCAGGTCAACCCGCCCCGCCTCGATCCGCGCCACGTCCAGGATGTCGTTGATCAGGCTGAGCAGATGCCGGCCCGCATCGTTGATGGCCTGGGCAAACTCGGCGATCCGCTCGTTACCCTGGCGGTCCTGGCTGGTGCGGCCCTGTGCTTCGTGCGCGATGGTTTCGCTGAAGCCGATCACCGCGTTCAGCGGCGTGCGCAGCTCGTGGCTCATGGTGGCCAGGAACTGGCTTTTGGCGCGGCTGGCGGCCTCCGCGGCGTCCTTGGCCTCGCGCAGCGCGGCCTCGGACTGGCGCCGCCAGGTGATGTCCCACAGGGTCAGCACATAGCCGCCATCCGGCGTGGCATCGGCCTGCTGTTCGACCACCGAGCCGTCGGGCAGGGTGCGTTCCACGCGCGGCAGCACGGCGCCGTGCAACTGCTCGACGATCTGCGAGGCCTTGCGGCCCTGGCCGTACACGCCGCGCTCCAGCAGGTGCGCGATCAGCTCAGTCCGCGTGATGCCGGGCTTCAGCCAGCCGCGCGCCGCCCCGCAGAGCGCCTCGGCCTGCGGGTTGAACGTGACCAGGCGATGCTCGCGGTCGAACAGCATGATGCCGTGGCGGATGTGGCGCAGCGTGAGATCGAGCGTTTCCGCGCGGCGCCGCGCCTCGGCCTCGGCCTCGACCTCGGTGGTGACGTCGGCGACCACGCTGATGTGGCCGCCATCGGGCAGCGGTGCGGTGCGCACGTCGATCGCCGTGCCGTCCGGCCGCCGGCGGCGGCGGCGCGCGGGCTGGGCGTAGTCGTACGTCGCCGCCGCGGCATAGGCCTGGCCGGCATCGCCGGGGCCATACTCGCCGGTCGCGGCACGGCGTGCGATCAGGTCGGACATGGTCTCGCCGATGCGCACCGCGGCCTGGCCCATGATCGCGCCATAGGCCGGGTTGACCAGGCGGGCGCGCCGATCTGGGCCGAACAGCGACACACCCTGCGGCAGGGCAGCCAGGATGCTTTCCAGCAGCGCCGCGCGGGTGCGCGCTTCCTCCTCGGCCCGGGCCAGCGCGGTGACATCGTTGGCCAGCAGCACGAACCCGCCATCCGGCAGCGGGTCGGTCGCCAGGTCGAGCACCTGGCCGTTCGGCCGGGCGCGGCGTACCGCGCGTGGGCGGGACCGGTCGGCGTGCAGTTGCGCCAGCATGTAGGCCTCGCCGCCAAGATGGGCGTACTCGCCCCGCGCCAGCTGCGCGCGCAGCATCGCCTCCAGCGAGGTGCCCGGCGGGATCGCGCCGGGGGCGGCGCCCAGCAGCCGCTCATAGGCATCGTTGCGCAGCACCACGCGCATGTCGGGGCCGTATACCGCGATGCCGGCGCGGCTGGCCGACAGCACGGTATCTAGCAGGCGCGCCCGCGCATCGGCGGCGGCGGTGGCGTCGGACAGGGCGGTGACGTCGGCGGTGCAGACCACATAGCCGCCGCCGGGCAGCGGTTCATAGCGCACGTCCAGGCGGCGGCCCTGGGCGGTGATGCGGGTCAGCCGGTGCGGGCGGCTGGCATCCAGGCTGGCGGCCTGCATGGTGCGCGCGAAGGCGTCGTCATCGGTGCCGTACCAGCCGCGCGCATGCAGCATGAGCGACACCTCGGTCGAGGTCGTGCCGGGCGTCAGGTCGGCCTGCGACAGGCCGGACATCTCGCTGAAGGCGCGGTTGATCCACACCGCCCGCCGGTCCGGGCCATAGATCAGCACGCCGAAGGGCAGCCGATCGAGGATGGTGCGCAGGATCGGGTCGGGCGCCGACCAGTCGAGCGCGGGCAGCGGCTCGCTCATGCGCGCACGCGATCGAGCGCCAGCACGAAGGCGCCCAGCACGCCCACCGCCAGCGCCTGGTGCAGCGTGCCGAGCGTCGGCGGCACGACGTGCAGCAAGGTGGCGATGCCCAGGGCGTATTGCGCGACGATGCTGCCGGCCAGCAGCAGCAGCGCCGGGCGGGCGGCCTGGCCCGGCCAGGCGCGCCACAGCGCGATGCCGGCCAGCAGCAGCGTGGCGGTGGCGGCCAGGCGGTGGTGGAACTGCACCGTGGCGATGTCCTCCGTCAGCGACCGCCACCACGGCGCCAGCCCCAGGTAGTCGGGCGGCACCAGCTGGCCCTGCATCAGCGGGAAGGTGTTGTAGTCGAAGCCGGCGCGCAGCCCCGCGGTGAAGCCGCCGGCCAGCATCGCCAGCAGGGCGGCGGCGAAGGTGGCACGGGTCCAGAACCGGGCACCGGGTGGAACCACGCCTGCCTGCCGCGGCAACAGGCGCAGCGCGGTATCGACCAGCAGCGCGAAGATCAGCAGGGCCAAGCCAAGATGCAGCACCAGCCGATATGGGCTGACCGCGGTGCGGTCGGCCTGGAAGCCCGAAGCGACCATGTACCAGCCGATCGCGCCCTGCAGCGCGCCCAGGCCCAGCAGCAGCCACAGCCGGGGCGCGAACCCGGCCGGGATGCGCCCCTGCCACCAGAACCACAGCAGCGGCAGCGCGAAAGCCAGCCCGATCAGCCGGCCCCACAGCCGGTGCAGGTACTCCAGCCAGAAGATCGCCTTGAACCCGTCCATCCCGAACCCCCTGTTGACCAGGTGATATTGCGGGATCGTGCGATAAAGATCGTAAAGACGCTGCCATTCGGCATCCGACAGCGGCGGCAGCGTGCCCACGATCGGCGCCCATTCCATGATCGAAAGCCCCGATCCGGACAGCCGCGTGGCGCCGCCCAGCGCCACCATGGCCCAGACCATGGCGGCCACCGCCAGCAACCAGGCGGCGAGCGCGCGGTTGTGCCGGGTTGTGCGGTCGGTGTCGGGCGCGGGCGTCGGGTCGAACGGCATCGGGTCGGTCGGGCTCGAGTGGCGGAACACCTACTATAGGGACCGGCAGCGCCGCATGGCAGGGCGGCATGCCGGCGACTTGCCCAGGTCACGCGCTTGCGTCTATGCGCCGGCATGGGCGACGCAGCAAAGCCTTCCTCCGCGCCACTGCTGTCGGTCGTCGTGCCGGTGCGCAACGAGGCGGAGAACATCGCGCCCCTGGTCGCCGAGATCCGCGCCGCGCTCGCAGGCCAAGCCTTCGAGATCGTGTATGTGGACGATGGCAGCACCGACGGCACGCCGGCCGCGCTCAGCGCCTGCGCCGGGGCAGACCTGGTGGTGCGGCGGCACCGCGCCAGTTGCGGCCAGTCGGCGGCGATCGTCTCGGGCGTGCAGGCGGCGCGCGGCACCTGGATCGCGACCCTGGACGGCGATGGCCAGAACGACCCGGCCGATATTCCACGCCTGCTGGCGCGCGCGATCGAAACCGGCGGACGGGCGCTGATCGCGGGGCACCGCGTGAACCGCAAGGATTCATCGAAGAAGCGCTGGGCCAGCCGCTGCGCCAACGGCATCCGCGCCCGGCTGCTGCGCGACGACACGCCCGATACCGGCTGCGGTCTGAAGGTTTTCGCGCGTGATGCCTTCATGGCGCTCCCGCATTTCGACCACATGCACCGCTACCTGCCGGCACTGTTCCTGCGGGCGGGGCTGCGGGTGGAAAGCGTGCCGGTGAACCACCGGCCGCGGCTGCGGGGTGCCTCGAACTACGGCGTGTGGGACAGGGCGCTGGTGGGCATCGTCGACCTGTTCGGCGTGATGTGGCTGCAGCGCCGCGGCCGCCGCCCGGATTACGACGCACCATGACGCCGGAACTTCGGGCGCTTGCGAAGCCGGCGCTGTTCATGGCCGGCCTGGTCGTGGCGGGGCTTGGCTTGCGTGCCGTGCAGCAGGCGGGCGGGTTCGACCCGGCGGCGATCGCGCGCCTGGTCGGCGCCAGCGGCGTGCCGGGCGAGGTGCTGTTTGTGGCGCTGGGCGCCATCGGCTGCGCGGTCGGGCTGCCGCGCCAGGCCGTGGCCTTCGCCGGCGGGTATGTGTACGGGCTGGCGCATGGCCTGGCGGTGGCGCTGGCCGCGATGCTGCTGGGGCTTTGCCTGGGCTTCTGGTGGGCCCGCCTGGTGGGGCGCGGCTGGGCGGCACGGCGCATCGGCGGCCGGCTGGCCAGGCTCGATCGCTTCATCGCCGACAACCCGTTCTCGGCCACACTGACGCTGCGGCTGCTGCCGGTCGGCAACAATTCAGCGCTGAACCTGCTGGCCGGCCTTTCAGGCGTGGCCTTCGTGCCGTTCATCGCCGGCAGCGCGCTGGGTTACCTGCCGCAAAGCCTGGTGTTCGCGCTGCTGGGGTCCGGCGTGGCGGTGGATCGCACGGTGCAGGTGGCGCTGGGGGTGGGCCTGTTCGTCATCAGCGCCCTGTTGGGTGTTGCGCTGCTGGCGCGGCACCGGCGGGCACGCGCGCTGGCCGAGGCGACAGGCCTGTCCGGGTCGCCCGGATCCCAGTCCGATTAGAGCGTTTTCAAGTCAGGCGGAATCGCCTGACGCAGGGACAAACGCGACCAGACAAGGACATAGAGCCGTTTCGCCGCACGCGCTTGCGGTGAAACGGCTCTAGCCTCAGTGCAGGGCGAATACACCGCCGACGGCGCGCAGCTCCGCAGGCTTGATCAGGCCGGCCGAGGCAACGGTGACCGAATGCAGCCGCCCCTCGATCTCGCGCGTCCAGAAATCCAGGAATCGGTGCAGCACCGGGAAGCGCGGGGCCAGGTCAAGTTCCTGCCAGACGAAAGTCTGCAACACGGACGGGTGGTCGGGCAGGTGATACAGGATCTTCGCCGTGGTCAGGCGATATCCGTGCAGTTGCAGGTCCAGGCGGCTCATGGTTCGTGCCTCGCTCCATCCTCGTGGCGGTGCGCGCGGCTGGCATCTTCCCTGGGGGCCGGGCTGACCCTGGCCGAGTGCTTGGGAGCGATGATGACACGCAGATTGTGGTGAATGAAAAGAAAACACATGGCGATTCAATGGTTTGGCAGCCAAGCGACAAGATTGCTGCCGGCCGCTTGACAGGGCTGCGGCGGGCGCCTAGATCGCTGGCACTCCTCGCGCCCGAGTGCTGACAACGGCGATCATGCTGTAAAGGCGCTGGCGGCCGGGGGGATCAGGACAGCGTCCAGACCCGTGGAGAAGACCCAATGAAGTTCCGACCCCTGCACGACCGCGTGGTCGTGAAGCGCGTCAACGCCGAGGAAAAGACCTCCGGCGGCATCATCATCCCCGACACCGCCAAGGAAAAGCCGATGGAAGGCGAAGTCGTCGCTGTCGGTCCCGGTGCCCGCAACGAACAGGGCGCCATCGTGGCGCTCGACGTCAAGGCCGGCGACCGCGTGCTGTTCGGCAAGTGGAGCGGCACCGAGGTGAAGATCGATGGCGAAGAACTGCTCATCATGAAGGAAAGCGACCTGATGGGCATCATCGAGCAGACCGCCACCAGCAAGAAGAAGGCTGCCTGAGCACACGCTCGGCCGCCGCCATCACATCCTGACTGACGAGGGAAGAAGAGAATGCCTGCAAAGGACGTAAGGTTCGGTTCCGACGCGCGCGCGCGCATGCTGCGCGGCGTTGACGTGCTTGCTGACGCCGTGAAGGTCACGCTGGGTCCCAAGGGCCGCAACGTGGTGCTGGACAAGAGCTTCGGCGCGCCCCGCATCACCAAGGACGGCGTGACCGTCGCCAAGGAAATCGAACTCGCCGACAAGTTCGAGAACATGGGCGCCCAGATGGTGCGCGAAGTGGCCTCGAAGACCAACGACGTAGCCGGTGACGGCACCACCACGGCGACCGTGCTGGCGCAGTCGATCGTGCGCGAGGGTGCCAAGGCCGTGGCCGCCGGCATGAACCCGATGGACCTGAAGCGCGGCATCGACAAGGCCGTGGGCGTGGTCGTCGAGGAGCTGAAGAAGCGCTCGAAGAAGATCTCGACCAGCGCCGAAGTGGCCCAGGTCGGCACCATCTCGGCCAACGGCGAGAGCGAGATCGGCAAGATGATCAGCCAGGCCATGGAGAAGGTCGGCAACGAGGGCGTGATCACGGTCGAGGAAGCCAAGGGCATCCAGACCGAGCTTGACGTGGTCGAGGGCATGCAGTTCGACCGCGGCTACGTGTCGCCCTACTTCATCACCAACGCCGAGAAGATGGTGGCCGAGCTCGACAGCCCGTACATCCTGATCTTCGAGAAGAAGCTTTCCGGCCTGCAGCCCATGCTGCCGCTGCTGGAAGCCGTGGTGCAAAGCGGCAAGCCGCTGATGATCATCGCCGAGGACATCGAAGGCGAGGCGCTGGCCACGCTGGTGGTGAACAAGCTGCGCGGCGGGCTCAAGATCGCCGCCGTCAAGGCGCCGGGCTTCGGCGATCGCCGCAAGGCGATGCTGGAAGACATCGCCATCCTGACCGGCGGCCAGGTGATCAGCGAGGACCTGGGCATCAAGCTCGAGACCGTCACGCTGGCCATGCTGGGCAAGGCCAAGAAGGTGATCATCGAGAAGGAGAACACCACGATCGTCGAGGGTGTGGGCAAGAAGGCCGACATCACCGGCCGGTGCAACCAGATCCGCGCGCAGATCGAGGAGACCACCAGCGACTACGACCGCGAGAAGCTGCAGGAGCGACTGGCAAAGCTCGCCGGTGGCGTCGCCGTGATCCGCGTCGGCGGCAGCACCGAGGTCGAGGTCAAGGAGCGCAAGGACCGCGTGGACGACGCGCTGCACGCCACCCGTGCGGCCGTGGAGGAAGGCATCGTGCCGGGCGGTGGTGTGGCGCTCGCTCGCGCCAGCCTGATCCTGGCCAAGCTGCGCGCCGACAACGATGACCAGAAGTACGGCATCGAGATCGTACGCCGCGCGCTGCAGACCCCGCTGCGCCAGATCGCCGAGAATGCCGGCGAAGACGGCGCCGTGATCGCCGGCAAGGTGCTGGAGAACGACGACTACGCCTATGGCTTCGATGCGCAGTCGGCAGAGTACAAGGACCTGGTGAAGGCCGGCATCATCGACCCGACCAAGGTCGTGCGCACCGCGCTGCAGGACGCCACCAGCGTTTCGTCGCTGCTGATCACGACCGAGGCGATGGTCGCCGAGCGCCCCGAGAAGAAGGCGCCTCCGATGGGCGGCGGCGGTGGCGGCATGGGCGGCGGCATGGGCGACATGGATTTCTGATCGTCCCGGCCTTCGCTTTCTGCGAAATGGGGGCAGTCCTTCGCGGCTGCCCCTTTTTCGTCCCGGGCGCCGCGCGTCCCGCGGTGGCTTCCTTCTGAAAACTGACCGCTGACAACTGACCCCTGAAGACTGGCCCCTGAAGACTGGCCCCTGAAGACTGGCCCCTGATTCCGCACCTGCGAAGCCATTACATTGACAGAACCCTTGCGTTCTGTGCTTTCTGAGGTCCGCAATCGACGTCCGCCTGCCTTGCTGCGCCTCGGATCGCCCGGGTGTCTTCAAGACGTGACCGACCCGGTTGTCCATGTGGTGTGCATCCCGCACCCCGCGCAGCCAAGGAGAAACCGATCGCATGCCGACCGGTACTGTGAAGTGGTTCAACGCAACAAAGGGCTTCGGATTCATTCTGCCGTCGGATGGCGGGAAGGATGTGTTCGTGCACATCACCGCCGTGCAGAAGGCGGGCCTGACCGGGCTGAATGACGGCCAGAAGGTCAGCTTCGACGTGGTGAACGAACGCGGCAAGGCCGCAGCTTCCAACCTCAAGGCGCTGTGAGCAGCACCCTCCCCGCTTCCTCAGCGGCCGCATCGCGACCCCGCGCGCCGTTCCCCGAACCCAAGCGTTGGCGTGATGCCGCCTTCGCGCAGGAGTGACTGAGACATGCCCACCGGTACCGTGAAGTGGTTCAACGCCACGAAGGGCTTCGGCTTCATCATGCCGCAGGACGGCGGCAAGGATGTGTTCGTGCACATCACCGCCGTGCAGGCGGCCGGCCTGAAGGGCCTCAATGAGGGCCAGAAGGTCAGCTACGAGATCCAGATGGAGCGCGGCAAGGCTGCCGCGACCAACCTGAAGGCTAGCTGAACACGCCACGCCCGAAACGGCATGGCGCGCTGGCGGGGCGAAGGAGCGATCCTTCGCCCCGCTTGCTTTCCGACATCCTTCTGCGCAGCCTTCGCGCACCATGATGCCGACCCTCGATGATGTCCGCGCCGCGCATGCACGCATCAGGGGCGGCGTGTCACGCACGCCCACGCTGACGCTGGCGGCACTCGATCGGGCCGCGGGCCAGGCGCTGCGCATCAAGGCTGAGACCTTCCAGGCGGTCGCGTCGTTCAAGGAACGGGGCGCGCTGAACCGGCTGCTGACGCTCGATGATGCGGCGCGCAGGGCGGGCGTGATCGCAATGTCCGCCGGCAACCATGCGCAAGCCGTTGCGCACCACGCGCAGCGCCTGGGCATCCAGGCCACCATCGTCATGCCGCGCGACACGCCCTTCGCCAAGGTCGCGCGCACCGCGCAATGGGGCGCCAGCATCGTGCTGGAGGGTTCGGGCCTGCACGAAGCCGGCGCGCATGCGCGCATGCTGGCGGCACGGCATGGCTATTTCCTGGTGCATCCCTATGACGACCCGATGATCGTCGCCGGCGCCGGCACGCTGGCGCTGGAGATGCTGGACGACGCGCCCGACATCGACTGCCTGGTGATCCCGGTGGGCGGCGGCGGCATGATCGCGGGCTGCACAGTCGCCGCGCGCGGCCTTCGCCCCGACATCCCGATCATCGGCGTGCAGGTGGAAGGCTACGCCGCCGCCGCGCAGCGCCTGGCGGGCGAGGCGGTGTCGGTGGGCGGACCCACCATCGCCGAGGGCATCGCGGTGCGCGACACGGGCGAGCTGCCGCTTGCGATCCTGCGCGCGCACCAGGTGCCGGTGCTGACCGTGCCGGAAGCGGCGGTGGAGCGCGCCGTGCTGCTGTTCGCCGAAGCCGGCCGCCTGGTGGCGGAAGGTGCCGGGGCAGCGGGACTGGCCGCCGTGCTGCACCACCCGGAGAAATTCGCGGGCCGTACCGTGGGCGTGGTGCTGTGCGGCGGCAACATCGACACCCGCGCGCTGTCCGCCGTGCTGATGCGGGGCCTGGCGCGCGATGGCCGCCTGCTGCGCATGACCGTGGAAATCAACGACTCACCCGGCGTGCTGGCGCGCGTCGCTTCCCTGGTTGCGCGCGCCGGTGGCAACATCGTGGAGGTCGAGCACCAGCGCATGTTCGGCAAATTCTCGGTCCGCTCCGCCGAGCTTGAACTGGTGGCCGAGGCGCGCGATGCCGCGCATGCCGACGAGATCATGCAGGCCGTCGCCGCCGATGGGTTCGTGGCACACCGCCACGGCGCGCTCGACTGATGTTTTCGCTCGCTGAACTTGAGGCTGCGGCTGGCCTGGTGCACGCGCATTTCCCGGCCACGCCCGCGCATCGCTGGCCGCTGCTGGCCCGGCGGACCGGCTGCGACGTGGTGGTGAAGCACGAGAACCACACGCCCGCGGGCGCGTTCAAGGTGCGGGGCGGCGTGGTGTTCTTCGATCGCCTGAAGCGAACGCAGCCCGATTGCCCCGGCGTGATCAGCGCCACGCGCGGCAACCATGGGCAAAGCCTGGCCTATGCCGGGGCGCGCGCCGGCATCCCCGTGACCATCGTCGTGCCGCGCGGCAACAGTGCCGAGAAGAATGCCGCGATGCGCGCATTCGGTGCCACGCTGATCGAGCACGGTGCCGATTTCGACGAGGCGCGCGAGCACGCGGCGATGCTGGCTGAACGCGACGGAAAACTGTTTGCGCCCAGCTTCCACCGCGACCTGGTGCTGGGGGTCGCGACCTATGCGCTGGAGCTGTTCCGCACGGCGGGGCCACTTGACGCGGTGTACGTGCCGATCGGGCTGGGCAGCGGCATCTGCGGCCTGATCCTCAGCCGCGACCTGCTGGGCCTTGATACAGAAATCATCGGCGTGCAATCGACCGAGGCGAACGCCTATGCACTGTCCTTCGCCGCCGGCCATGCGGTCAGCACCAACAGCGCCAACACGCTGGCCGACGGCATGGCCACGCGCATCCCCGACCAGGCGGCCTTCGCGATCATCCACAAGGGTGCCGCGCGCGTGGTGCAGGTGACGGACGACGAGGTGGCCGCCGCGATCCGCGCCTACTGGACCGACACCCACAACCTGGCCGAGGGCGCCGGCGCCGCACCGCTGGCCGCACTTCTGCAGGAGCGCGCGGCGATGGCGGGCAAGCGTGTGGGCGTGATCCTGTGCGGCGGCAATATCGACCTCGCTTTGTTCAGGTCGTGGGTGCTGGCGGCCTGAGGAAGTCGCCGACCGCCGCCACCACCTCCGCCAGCCCTGCGCGCACCGCCGGCACTGGCAGCGCGCCCAGCAGTCGTGAGGGCGCGGCCGCGTCGAGCAGCACGAATACCCCGCGATCGCCATCGCGACGGATCAGCCGGCCAAATGCCTGGCGCAGTTTTCCGCGTGTTACCGCATCATCGTAGTCCCCGCCGAAATAGGTTCTCCGCGCGCGGTGCAGGATATCAGGCCGTGGCCAGGGCACCCGGTCGAACACCACCAGGCGCAGGCTGCGGCCCGGCACGTCCACGCCGTCGCGCATCGCGTCGGTGCCCAGCAGGCACGCATCCTCCTCGGCGCGGAAAATGTCCACCAGCGTGGCGTTGTCCATCGCATCCACATGCTGCGCGTAGAGATCTAGACCCGCCTTCGCCAAGGGGTCCGCGATGCGCGCGTGCACGGCGCGCAGCCGGCGGATCGCGGTGAACAGCCCCAGCGCGCCGCCGCCCGAAGCGATGAACAGCGCGCGATACGCGGCGGCCAGGTGCTCGGGCAGCGCATCGCGCCGCAGGTCGGTCACCACGAAGGCGCGCGCTGCTTCCGACATTGCAAAGGGGCTGGCGTGCTCGCTGCGCAGCGCCGGAAGCGCCAGATGCTGCGTGCCCACGCGCGCCTCGGCACCGGTCCAGGCGGCTTCAGGGTCGCGCTGCCCGGCATCGCGCAGCGTGGCGGAGGTCACCAGGAGGCCATGCGCGGGCTTCGCGACCGTGTTGGCGAACGGCAGCGTGGGATCGATCCAGTGCCGGTGCATGCCCGCATCCCGCAACGTCTCGCGCTCGCGCAGGATCGCGAACCAATCGACGAAGGCGGGATCGGGCGTGGCATCGGCCAGGCGGCGCAGCATGGCGCGCCAGGCGGCCAGCGGGCGCAGGCCGCGGCGCTCGATGCTGCGCGTGGCACCCTCCAGCCGGCTGCGCACGGCGCTGTCCAAGGTCTCGGCCTCATCCTCCAGGCGCTGGTCGAAGCCCTTGCGCAGCGCGGCCAGGGGGGAAGCGACACGCGCCAGCGCGGCTTCCAGCAGGCGCGCGGCGTCTTCCACGCGCGGGTCAAGCGGCAGCGGATCGCATTCCAGGTCGGCGGCGTCGCGATCGGTCGGCGCCCGCGCCAGGACCTGCGCGGTCAGCGCGCGCAGAAAGTGTTCACCCGCGTTTTCGGCGCCGGCCGCGGCACCTGCCAGGTCGGGCAGGGCCGGCCCACCCAGTCGCGCCTGCCAGCCGGGGCCAGGCAGGGCGCGCGCGGCAAGCTCGGCCTCGGCCAGCGTCGCGGCAAGCGGGCCTTCGCACAGATCGCCGATGCGACGCGCCAGGCCCCGCGCGCGGCCACGCGAGACTTCGGCACCCAGCAGCCAGCGCCGCAGATCGGCCATCTCCGCCCCGGTCAGTGCGGCGCTGAAGGCGGCGTCCGCGGCGCCGAAAATATGGTGGCCTTCGTCGAACACGTAGCGCGGCGGCAGGCCGCTGCCGGCCGGCATGGCCCAGGCCGCCTGGATCATCACCAGGGCGTGGTTCGCCACCACCAGGCGCGCGTGGCGCGCGTCGCGGATGGACCGCTCGATGAAGCATTTGCGGAAATGCTGGCAGGCGGCGTGGATGCACTCGCCGCGCCGGTCGGTCAGGCCGAACACCTCGCGGCCAAGCACGTCGTGGAACCAGCCGGGCAGGTCGCCCAGCACGTCGCCATCGCGCGTGAACAGCGCCCAGCGCGCCAGCAGCGCAAGCCCGATCAGCCGCGCGCCGGCCGCGGTGTCGGCGGCCTCGGCGAAGTTCAACAGGCACAGGTAGTTCTCCCGCCCCTTGCGCACCACGACATGCCGGCCGCGCTCGGCCTCGTCGGGGTAAAGCCGCGCAAGCTCGGCATCGAGCTGGCGCTGCAGGTTGCGCGTGAAGGTGGAGAGCCACACCGGCGCGCCGTTCTTCTCCGCCCATAGCGAGGCGGGCGCGATATAGCCCAGGGTCTTGCCGGTGCCGGTGCCGGCTTCGGCCAGCACCACGATGGGCGCGTCCTGCTGCTGCCGTGCGCCGAATGCCTCGGCAGCGGCGGCGGCGTAGTCGGCCTGGCCGGGGCGCTGTTCGGCGCTGCTGCCAAGCAGTTCGGCAAGCCGCGCGCGCGCCTCGCCGCCTGATACGGGCGCGCTGCCAGGTGGCGGCGGCGGCGCGCGGTCCTGCCATTCCGGCAGGCGGTCCCATACGCGCATCGCGCCGGCGGCGGGCACGGCATCCGGCCGGCCCAGCGCGGCCAATACGCTGGCCGCCCAGGGCCAGCCGGCGCGACCCATCGCCGCGGCCAGCGCTGCCGCGTCGCGGTTGCGCGGCGCCGCGCGGGCCGAAGCCAGGCCCCGCAGCAGCGTCGTGGCGGCTTCGGGCAGCAGCGCGGCCGCCGCCTCCAGCGAGCGTGGCGCGGCCAGTCCCAGCGCCGCGGCCAGCCCGCGCGGCGTGGGCACGCAGGGCTCGGCCGGGCGGCAGAAGGCGAACAGCTCCAGCAGGTCGATCGTGTCCAGCCGCGAAAGGCCCAGGCGGCGCAGTGTGGCCGGGCGATGGCAAACTATGGCGGCGGACAAGCCTTCCAGCCGCGTGGGCAGGTCGGGCACGGCCGGCAGCTCGACCGTGCCATCGGGGAAGGCAAGGGCGGCGCGGCCGAAGCCTGCGACCAGCGCGGGGCCTTCCGGCAGCAGCAAACGGGGAGGAGACTCGATCACAGCGGGCAAACTACCAGGGCCGGCGTTGACCGTATCGGGGCCGAAGCGCCATAGCTTCGGGCAATGATCGAGATTGACCGCGCCCTGATGGAGCAAAGCCGCGCCTGGCCGTTCGAGGAGGCGCGCAAGGTGCAGCTTCGCCTGGCGGCCAGCGGCAAGACGCAGGCCCTGTTCGAGACCGGGTACGGCCCCAGCGGCCTGCCGCATATCGGCACCTTCGGCGAAGTGGCGCGCACCACCATGGTGCGCAACGCCTTCCGGCGCCTCACGGGCCTGCCATCGCGCCTGATCGCCTTCAGCGACGACATGGACGGCTTGCGCAAGGTGCCGGACAACGTGCCCAACAAGGAAATGCTGGCGCGGCATCTGGGCATGCCGCTGACGCGCATTCCCGACCCGTTCGGTTCGAACGAGAGTTTCGGCGCCACCAACAACGCGCGGCTGCGCGCCTTCCTGGACGGGTTCGGCTTCGAGTATGAGTTCGCCAGCGCCAGCGACTATTACCGCACCGGGAAGTTCGATGCGGCGTTGCTGCGCATGCTGGCGTGCTTCGACGAGGTGATGGCGGTGATCCTGCCCACCTTGGGCCCGGATCGCCGCGCCACCTACGCGCCGTTTCTGCCGATCCATCCGGTCACCGGCATCGTCATGCAGGTGCCGGTGCTGGAACGGAAGCTGGATGCGGGCAGCATTGTCTGGCGTGACCCGGCGGACGGGAAGCTCGTTGAAACACCGGTCACGGGTGGCGCCTGCAAGTGCCAGTGGAAGGCCGATTGGGCGCTGCGCTGGTTCGCGCTGGGCGTGGACTACGAAATGAGCGGCAAGGACCTGATCGACAGCGTCAAGCTTTCGTCGCGCATCTGCACCATCCTGGGCGCAGCACCACCGGCCGGCTTCACCTACGAACTGTTCCTGGACGACAAGGGTGAGAAGATTTCCAAGTCCAAGGGCAATGGGCTGACCATCGACGAGTGGCTGGCCTATGCGCCGCCTGAATCGCTCGCGACCTATATGTACCAGCAGCCGACGCGGGCGAAGAAACTGTTCTTCGATGTGATCCCGCGCGCCGCCGACGAGTACCTTGCCTTCTTGCGCCGCTGGCCGGACCAGCCGACGGCCGAGCGCCTGGGCAACCCGGTGTTCCACGTGCACGACGGCAATCCGCCGGCCAACGCGGCCACGCTGTCGTTCAGCGACCTGCTGACGCTGGCGGCAGCGCTTCCGGTCGGCCAGGGGAGCCTGATGTGGTCGTATATCGGCCGCTATGCACCGGGAACGACAGCCGAAAACGCGCCGGTGCTGGCAAAGCTGGTACCCTTCGTGCTGGCCTATCACCGCGATCGCATCGCGCCCACCCGGCGCACCCGCCTGCCCATGCCGCAGGAACGCGTGGCCATGGCGGCGCTGGCCACGATGCTGCGCGAGGCGGCGGCGCGCATCGCCACGCTCGATCCCGGGGCGCAACGCGAGGCGATCAAGCTGATCGTGTACGACGCGGGCCGCCGAGAACCCTTCATCGAAGCACAGAAGGACGGCACGCCCGGCGTGTCGCTGGCCTGGTTCAACGCGCTTTACCAGGTGCTGCTGGGCCAGGATCGCGGACCGCGTTTCGACACCTTTGTGGCGCTGTACGGCGTGCCCGAGACGATCGCGCTGATCGACGCCGCGCTGGCGCGGCGGCAGGACGCGGCTGCCACGGGATGAGCCGCGGCTGGCTGCGCCATCTTCCAACCCTGCTGGGCGTGGCGCTGCTTGGCATCGCGCTGTACGTGGTCAGCCGCGAGCTCGCCGGCCTGAAGCTGGACGAGGTCAAGGCGGCGCTGGTCGATATCCCGGAACGCCGCCTGTGGCTGGCAGGCCTAGCCACCATCATCAGCTACGTGGTGCTGACGCTGTACGATGCGCTGGGCACGCGCTTCGTGGGCCACGCGTTGTCCTATGGGCGCGTCGCCTTCGCGTCCTTCACCGCCTATGCGCTGGCGCACAATATCGGTTTCGCGATGCTGTCGGGTGCGGCGATCCGCTACCGGCTGTATGTGCAGTGGGGCCTGTCGCCGCTGCAGATCGCGGGCGTCGTGGCCTTCACCAGCCTGACCTTCGTGCTGGGAGGGCTGACGCTGGGCGGCATCTCGGCGATCTTCGTGCCGCATGCGATCCCGGTGATCGGCCCGCTTGTGCCGCGCTGGGTCACGCTTGGTGTCGGCGTGCTGATGCTGTCGCTGGTGGCGCTGTATGTGACGCTGGGCCTGGTCCGTCGTGCACCCATAAAGCTGTTCGGCACGGTGGTGCCGCTGCCGGGGCCGTGGATGGCGCTGGCCCAGGTGGCGCTGGCCACGGCCGACGTGGCCATCGTCGCCACCATCTTCGAAGCCCTGCTGCCGCGCATTCCGGAACTCGGCTTTCTCGGCGTGCTGGCGATCTATGTCGTTGCCTACACCATGGCGATGCTGAGCCACGTGCCCGGCGGGCTGGGCGTGTTCGACACGCTGATCGTGGTGGGCCTCGCGCCCTATCTGCCGACCGCGCAGATCGTGGGCGCCATCGTGATCTTCCGGCTGCTGTACTACGTCGTGCCGCTGTTCCTGGCGGGCGGCATGCTGGCGGGCTACGAGCTGTTGCTGCGCCGCGTGGCGGTGGGCCGGGTGCTGGCGCAGTCCGCCCGCTGGGGCGACCCCGTGGTGGTGCCGGCGCTGGCGGGCGCGGTGACGCTTTCGGGGGCGGCGCTGCTGTTCGTCGGCGGCCTGCCGCCGGTGGAAGCCACGCTGGCCTGGGCCGGCGTCAGCCTGGCCAAGCCGATCGTGGCCGCCAGCCAGTTCATCGCCTCGATCGCGGGGGCGGCGCTGCTGGTGCTGGCCTATGGCCTTTCACGGCGCGTGACCATCGCCTGGGCCGCGGTGCTGGTGATGCTGGCGCTTGGCATTCCGGTGATGCTGCTGCGCGGCGAAAGCCTGCTGCTGCCTGGCATGCTGTTCGGCATCCTGTTGGCGGTGATCGCGTTCCGGCGCAACTTCTATCGCGACACCAAGCTGCTGCGCGAACCCTTCACCTTCGGCCGGTTCGCGGCCCTTTCGTCGGTCGCGGTCTGCTCGGTCGGCCTTGCCCTGTTCGCGCACGACAATCCGGCGCTGACCGACGAAACCTGGTGGCAGTTCGTGCTGGGCGAGCGCGCGCCCTGGACGATCCGGCTGCTGATCCTGCTGCTGGTCGGCCTCGTGCTGGGCGGGCTTGCGCGCCTGCTGCGTCCGGCGCGCATCCTGCCGCAGCGGGTCACCCAGGCGGGGCGCGCCGAAGCCGCGATCGCCGGCGAGGATGGCGAGGCGCGGATCGCCTTCACCCGCCTGCCGGGCCTGGCGCTGGCCTTGGGCGATCCCGCAGGTGAACGGGGCGATGCGGTCAGTGCGATCTGGCGGTTCCGCGATTTCTGCGAACAGGAAGGGATCGATCCGGCGTTCTGGGATGTGGGCCCAGCCTATCTCTCGATCTACGGCGATATCGGTCTGACCGCCTTCCCGCTGGGCGCCGACCGCCTGCCGCTGCCCGCCAGCCTCGGTGATGCGCCGCCCGCCGAGCGCTACCTGGTGTGCCAGGCCGAGCGCGACATCCCGCGCCTGCTGCCCATCCTGCCCGCCCTGGCCGCCGGCCGTGGGGTGCCGATCAGGGGGCAGGAGCCAGGGGCCAGGGGGCAGAAAGCGGCCGCTTCAGTCCCGTCTGACCCCTGACCCTGGCCCCTGCTACTGGCTGGCCCAGACGATGCGGTGCATCCAGGTGATTTCGCCCACGTCAAAACCGCGGTCGGGATGCGCCGGGTTCAGGCTGGCGAGTTCGATGCGGCGCGCCGACTGGCGCGACAGCTCCTTGGCCATCACCTCGCCGCCGGTCGTGCGCACCACCACGCGGTCGCCACGCCGCACCGGGGCGCCTGGCGAGGCGATCACGAGGTCGCCGTCGCGATACACCGGCTCCATGCTGTCGCCGCTGATCTCGACCGCATAGGCGTGCGGATCGGGAATTTCCGGCAGCGCGATTTCGTCCCACGAGCCACCGACCGGGTAGCCGGCGTCGTCGAAGTAGCCCGAGGCGCCTGCCTGGGCGAAGCCGATCAGCGGAATGCGGCGCGCAGCACCGCCGGAGGCCGCGCGGGCAGGGGCGGCGGCGTTGCCGGTGACCAGGGCGGTGAACTCCTCCATCGTGGCGCCGGTCGCCGCCAGGATCTTCGCCACACTCTCGGTTGACGGCCAGCGCGGCTTGCCGGCGCCCTTTGCGGCAGGCGCGATGCGCTTTGACTTGTTGAAGGTGGTGGCATCCAGCCCCGCCTTCTTGGCAAGGCCGGACGCGGAAAGCCCGTTCTCGGCGGCCAGCGCGTCGATGGCGCGCCAGATGTCCTCGTGCCGCATCATGCTGTTTCTGCTCCTGTCCCTGGCCCTTGGCGTTCCCCGGCGCCCCGGAAGGGATGCCTCGCCAACGACCCATTCCGATCATTATCCTAGGAGAGATTACAAAAATCTATAGGAACATGCACCTTTTAGGCTTGTGATCCTGATACAACTATGGCTTGATATTGGGGAGACGTTCTCACGATCCGCAGTTGCAGGAGCCGCCCCCCGATGCCAGCCCCGCACGCCTCCCGTGCCCCCATCCGCGCCACGATGAACACGGTCGAGCCCTTCCACAGCAGCGAGGAGGCCTGGTTCTGGACCGCCGCGGCGCTGGAGGCGCGCGCCGCCGGCGCCCGCATCATCTCCGGCCTGGGCCGTGCGGCGCGCCCCTGCGAGCCCGACGACGTGGTGCGCTGCCTGGACCGGCTGTATCGCCAGCGCCGGATCGACCTGGTGCACGTCAAGGTGCTGAAGGAGTTCGGCGACAAAGGCGTGGCCCCCGATCATCGGCACCCCGGCGATCGCGGCGCGCTGCGGCTGTGGCGCGAGGCGCTGACGCGCCTGGAATGGCCGCTGCGGGCCAAGGGAATTGTTGCGTGACCGCGGCGCAGGGCCGGCTTCCAGCCGACCAGCAGATCTGGATCGTGTTTGCAGGCAGCCCCGCCTGCGTGGTGCGCCGCCTGCCCTGGCTGCGCCTGTTCCGCACCGACTTCCGGCACTGCTTCGCGACCATTCGCGATTCCTGCGGCTGGGTCGCCGTGGACCCGCTATGCGGCCGCCTGGTGGTGGTGCGGCTTTCGGAAGACCCGCTTGCCGACGTGCCGGGGCAGCTTTCGGGTCGTGGTATGCGCGTGCTGGGGCCGTTCCGGCCGCGCCCGCCATCGCCGCAACTGCTGCCGCCCCTGGCGCCCTTTACCTGCGTCACCGCCTGTCTCCGTCTGCTGGGGCAGCGCGCGCCGCTGGTGCTGACGCCCTGGCAATTGTTCCGTCGCCTGTATCAGCAGCAGAAGAATATAGGAAATAATACTTGACACGCCAACCGGGCAGCGCTACAACTGCCCTCGACGACGGGATTTCTGTGCCCGCCGTCTTCCTCCCTGTCCCAAGCCTTCGCGGGGCCCGCTGCCGGATCGGCACGGGCCCCGCGGCTTTTTGGGCCAGGCCTGATCTCGCCAGCAACCAGGAGATGCCGATGGGTGGGCTGTTCCGCGTGCCCAAGGTCGCCGCCGCGGCAGCGACCGCCGCCGCACCCGATGCGGCCAGCACAGGCGACCCGTCACGCGCCGCCGCCGATGAACGCCGTCGTCGCGGCCTGTCCGCCACGGTCACGACCTCGGACCGCGGCGTCGCCGCTTCCGGCCTGCCTGTTGCCCCGCGCAAGTCGCTGCTCGGCGAATGACCATGCAGACCCGATCCGCTGACGCCGTGCTGGAAGGCTTCCGCCGTGCGGCCGCGCAGCGCGCCGCGTGGGAACCGCTGTGGCGCGACTGCTACGACCATTGCCTGCCTGGCCGCCCCGGCCAGGGCGGCGTGCCGATCTATGACGGCACGGGCGCCGACGCCGCCGAGCAGCTGGCCGCAAGCCTGCTGGCCGAGCTGACGCCCCCCTGGGTGCGATGGTTCGGTCTGGAACCCGCCCGCGCGCTTGGCACCGGCGACAGCGCGCAGCAGGCCAACCAGGCACTTGATGCCTCGTCGGACACGCTGGCCGCGGCCTTCGATCGCGCCAATTTCGCGGTCGAGATGCACCAGGCTTTCCTTGACCTGGTGATTGCCGGCACCGCCGTGCTGCAGGTCGAGGAAACTGCCCCGGGCGAGGCCAGTGTGCTGCGCTTCACCGCGGTGCCGCTGGCGCAGGCCGTGCTTGCGGAAGGCGCCTCTGGCCGCCTCGACACGGTGTATCGCAGCCAGCGCCTGACGCTGGCCGAGATCGTGGCGCGCTATCCGGATGCGAAGGTGCCTGCTGCGCTGACCCGTAAGGGCGCCGACGCCACCGAAAGATACGCGGTGGTCGAAGCCGTGATCGCTGATGGCGCGAACTTTCGCTTCGCCGCCGTGCTGGAGGACAGCGCGGGCGCTGCGAGCCTGCTGGCCGAGGGCCACTTTGCGACCTCGCCCTACATCGCCTTCCGCTGGCTGCGGGCGCCTGGCGAGAGCTATGGCCGCAGTCCGGTGATGAAGGCGCTGCCCGATATCCGCACCGCCAACAAGGTTGTGGAACTGACACTGAAGAACGCCTCGATAGCGGTCGCCGGCATCTGGCAGGCTGAGGATGATGGCGTGCTGAACCCGGCCAATATCCGCCTGGTTCCCGGCGCGATCATTCCCAAGGCTGTCGGCAGCGCCGGCCTTACGCCACTGGCCGCGCCCGGCAAGTTCGACGTCTCGCAGCTCGTGCTCGACGATCTGCGCGGACGAATCCGCCATGCGCTGCTGGCCGACCGGCTGGGCGCGGTGCAGGGCCCCGCCATGACGGCGACCGAAGTGCTGGAGCGGTCGGCCGAGATGGGACGGCTGCTGGGGGCTGTGTACGGCCGCCTGCAGACCGAGCTGCTGACGCCGCTGGTCGAACGCGCGGCGATGATCCTGGCGCGCCGCGGCCTGATCCCGCGCGCGCACGTGCCGGATGGGCAGAACGTGGCGTTGCAATACCGCAGCCCGCTGGCCCAGGTGCAGGCGCGCGCCGACGCGGCGAACACGCTGCTGTGGCTGGAGGCGGCGGGCAAGCTTGGCCCCGACGCCGCGGCCGCCATCGACGCGGCGGAAGCTGCGCGCTGGCTGGCCCGCACCTTCGGCGTGGCACCGGCGCTGCTGCGCGCCAGCACGCCTGAACCCAACGTGCCGACCCCAGCTTTGCCGAGTGCCGCCTTGCCGATTGACGCCCCGAAGACCGCCTGAGAACGAGGAATCGTCATGCCCGAGAACCTGCTGACACCGGATGAAAGCCCGGTCGCATCGTCCACGCCCGCAAAGACGTCCGGCCGCATGGCCGATGTGCCGGAGAAATTCTGGGATGCCGAGAAGGGCGAGATCCGCATCGACGCGCTGCTGAAAAGCTATCGCGAGCTGGAGCGCCGCATGGCGCGCATGGTGGCGATCCCGGCCGACGATTCCGATGTGGAGGCGCGCGCAAAATTCCTGAAGGCGCTGGGTGTGCCGGATGCGCCGGATGGCTACGATATCCAGCCGAAGCACGCGCTGACCGCGCCCGATCCCGAAATCAACGCCAAGCTGCACGAAGCGGGCTTCACGCCCCGCCAGGCACAGCTGGTGTACGACCTGGCCGCCGAGCGGCTGCTGCCGCTGATCGCCGAGGCCGCCGCCGAATTCGAGGCGGACCGCGAGCGCGAGCGCCTGGCGGCAACCTTCGGCGGCGCCGACGCCTTCGCCCGCCTGGCACCGCAGATCACCGCCTGGGGGCGTGCCAACCTGGCGCCGGCGGCGTTCGAGGCGCTGGCCGCCACGCATGACGGTGTGGTCGCGATGCACCGCATGATGGAAAAAGGTGAGCCGAAGCTGGCCACCCGTTCTGATGCGACGCCTGCGGCCGACGAGGCAAGCCTGCGCCAGATGATGCGCGACCCGCGCTACTGGCAGAAGCGCGAGCCTGACTTCGTGAACCGTGTCACGGACGGCTTCCGCCGCCTGTTCCCGAACAGCTGAGCGACTTCAGGGCAGGTTGAGAAACCTGCCGGTTCGGAAATCGCGACCAGCCAAGACCCCCCGATCGCGGGGCACCTCGGGCCTGGCCGGGCAGCTCCTGCCGGCCGGCCCGTGGCGCGATGCTCCCGGCGCGACCCCCCGCGCGCCGCGCGCCTTGCCCCGCGTTCGCCGGACGTCCGTGCGCCGCCCCCTCCCCGCGCGCATGGGCGTCCGGCCCCCTTGACCGTTCGCACCACCGGAAAACCGCCTGCCTCGGCAGTCGGCCCGGCGGTGATCGCCGCTGGCGGCCCCGTGCTGCGCAAACACGCGCAACGACAAGGCCGAGCGCGGTTTGGCTCGCCCGCTTCGACTTCCCCCCGCAACCTTCGAAAGAGAACGGCCGAAAATGTCCATCTCGATCGACCAGGCCTTCGTCAAGCAGTTCCAGAACGAAGTCCACGAGGCGTATCAGCGCCTCGGGTCAAAACTCCGCCCTGTCGTGCGCTCCAAGACCGGCGTGCGCGGCGCTTCCACCGTGTTCCAGAAGGTCGGCCGCGGCGTCGCGGGCACCAAGGCCCGCCATGGCCAGGTGCCGGTGATGAGCATCGACCACACCCCGGTGGAATGCTTCCTGACCGATTTCTACGCCGGCGACTGGATCGACAAGCTGGACGAGATCAAGGTCAACCACGACGAGCGCACGGTGGTGGCGAATGCCGGCGCCTATGCGCTGGGCCGCAAGACCGATGAGCTGATCATCGCCGCGATGGATCTGGGCACGCGCGAAGTGACCGGCACCGGCGACCTGGCCGACACTGTGGGCCTGACCAAGGCCAAGGTGCTGGCTGCGTTCGAGATGCTGGGCAGCGTCGATGTGCCGGATGACGGCCAGCGTTACGCGGTGGTCGGCTGGCGCCAGTGGTCGGACCTGCTGAACATCCAGGAATTCGCCAACACGCAGTACGTGGGCGATGCCGAGCTGCCCTGGAAGGGCACACAGGCCAAGAAGTGGCTGGGCACCACCTGGATGCCGCACTCGGGCCTGACCAAGGTCGGCACGACGCGCTACGGCTACTGGTTCCACCGCACGGCGATCGCGCATGCGGTTGGCGCCGAGGTCAGCACCGACATCACCTGGCACGGCGAGCGCGCCGCATTCTTCGTGAACAACTCCATGAGCCAGGGCGCGGTCCTGGTGGACGGCGAAGGCATCGTACGCCTGCGCTGCCGGGAGTAGCGAACATGCCCTTCCTGTTCCGCGACCTGTCGGTGCTGTCGTACGCCAATGGCTTCACGCTGTGGCACTACAAGTCGGCGACCGACACGCTGGCCCAGGTTTCCGCCAGCGGATACTTCAACTCTGCCGGCGACATGCTGATGCGCAACGACCTGATCACGGTCGTGGGCATCGATGGCGCGCGCCACCAGCGCGTCATCTCGGCAGTGGCCGGCAGCGTGGTGGTTGGCCATCCGGTCGAGGAGGGCCGCTACTACCTCCAGCTGTCGATCGCGAGCCTGGCCACGGCCAGCGAGAGCTTCGTGGTAGCGCCGGCGTCCGGCGTGGTCACCGCGGTGCGTGCCGTGCTTGAAGGCGCGACCACCTCCACGGTGACACTGAGCCCGCGCATCGCTGGCACGCTGATCACCGGCAGCCAGATTTCGGTCACGGCATCACCGGTCGGCACCACGTTTGCCTCGGTGCCCACCGGCGGCAACAGCGTGATTGTCGGCCAGGCCATCTCGGTGGCGCAGGCCGGCACCGGCGGTGCTGCCGCGCGCTGCGCCATGCTGATCGAGATCACGCGCACCTAAGCCTTTCGCCCGATACGACGTGACGTGCCTGCGGGTGGATGCGGAACGCCGCATCCACCCGGCCTGCCCACCTGCCGGTCCACCCTGCCCCCACCCCCAGTCACCGAGGCCAGTCCGATGGCGCTTTCCGCGCTCGCGATGTGCTCCCGCGCGCTGCTCAAGATCGGCGCGTCCACCATCGCCTCCTTTGAGGAAGGCACGGCGGAAGCCGAGGTCGCGGCTAACCTGTACCCGTCCGTGCGCGATGCGCTGCTTTCGGCCTATCCGTGGAGCTTCGCCACCGGCCAGGCCCTGTTGCCGCGCCTGGCCGCGGCGCCGGTGGCTGATTATGCCAATGCCTTCCAGTTGCCGGCCGACTTCCTGCGCGCCTTGTCCGCCGGGCAGGCTGTGCAGGGCACCGGCGGCCGCGGTTCGGGCGTGGCCTATCGCATCGCCGAGAACCGGCTGCATGCCGACGTGGACGGCGTGGTGCTGACCTACATCTTTCGCCCCAGCGACGAGGCGCTGCCGCCGTTCTTCGCGAGCGCCCTGATCGCGCGCCTGGCCGCCGAATTCACCATCCCGTTGACCGAGAATTCTTCGCGCGCGCAGTTCCTCTATGAGCTGGCCGAGCGGGAGTTCAAGGCCGCGCGCCTGACGGACAGCCAACAGGACCTGCCGCCGGCGTTGGCCGATTTCCCGCTGATCACGGCGCGGGGCTAGGCGCATGGCGAACCTGCGCCGCATCAAGACCAGCTTCACCGCCGGCGAGTTGGCCCCGGAGCTGGGTGGAAGGCCGGACCTGCGCGCCTATGAAAATGGCGCGCGCAGCCTGCGCAACGTGATGATCCTGCCGACCGGCGGGGTCGCGCGCCGCCCCGGCCTGCGCTTCCTGGCGTCGCTGCCGGGCCCGGCGCGGCTGATCCCGTTCGAGTTCTCGACCGAGCAGACCTACCTGCTGGCGCTCACCAACGGGCTGATCACGGTATTCCGCGACGACGTGCCGGTCGCCACCATCCCCTCGCCCTTCACCACCGCCCAGATCGGCCAGGTCGGGTGGACGCAAAGCGCCGATACGTTGCTGCTGGCGCACCCCGATGTGGCACCACGCCGGGTCACGCGCACCAGCCACACCAGCTGGCAGATCTCGCCCTGGAGCTTTGCCGCCGAACCCTTCCATCGCTTCGCCGACGAGGCGGTGACGCTCGGCGCGAGCGGCACCGGCGGCACGATCACGCTGAGCGCGTCGGCCGGCCTGTTTGTGGCCGGCCATGTCGGCGCCACGCTGCGGCTGAACGCACGCCGGGTACGCATCACCGCCGTGGCCACGGCAACCAGTGCGACCGCCACGGTGCTGGAGACGCTGACCGGAACGGCGCCAACCACCAACTGGGACGAGGCCAGTTTCAGCAATGCCCGAGGCTGGCCGGTCAGCCTGTGCTTCCACCAGGACCGGCTGGTGATCGGCGGCGCCCGCGACCTGCCGAACCGACTGTGGCTATCGCGCAGCGGTGACCTGTTCAACTTCGACCTTGGCACCGGGCTTGACGACCAGGCGATCGAATTCGCGCTGATGAGCGACCAGGTGAACGCGATCCGCGCCGTGTTCTCAGGCCGCCACCTGCAGGTGTTCACCTCCGGCGCCGAGTGGATGGTCAGCGGCGAACCGCTGACCCCCGGCAACATCCAGCTGCACCGACAAACCCGCGTGGGCAGCGCCACCGACCGCATGGTGCCGCCGGTCGATGTGGATGGCAGCACGATCTTCGCTGCGCGCGGCGGCAAAAGCCTGCACGAGTTCGTCTATACGGATGTCGAGCAGGCCTACCAGGCGAACGACCTGGCGCTCGTGTCCCGCCATCTGGTGGACCGCCCGCAGGCCATGGCCTTCGACCAGGCGCGGCGCCTGCTGCACATCGTCATGGGCGATGGCCGGCTCGCCACGCTCACGATCTATCGCGCCGAACAGGTGACCGCCTGGACGCGCCAGGATACCGATGGCGCGTTTCGCTCGATCGCGGAGATCGACGGCGCTGTCTATGTCGTGGTCGAGCGTGGGGCCGCGGTCTTCCTGGAACGCCTGGACGCAGGGCTTGGCCTGGATGCCGGCGTGACCGGCACGGCCACCACGCCACGCGCGCGCTGGACCGGGCTCGATCATCTGGAGGGTCGGAGCGTCGGCGTGCTGGCCGACGGCGCCCCGCGCGGCGTGGCAACGGTCACCGCCGGCGGTATCGACGTCGATCCGCCTGCCAGCGCCGTCGCGGCCGGCCTGCCGTTTACCCACCGCATCGAGCCGCTGCCGCCGGAGATGCTGAGTGCTGCGGGCGCCAAGGCAGCACCGCTGCGCCTGGTGTCCGTGACCTTCCGGCTGCTGGAGACCGCGGCGCTGTCGGTCGATCTTGGCCGCGGCGCGATCGAGGTGCCGTTCCGCCGGCTGGGCCCGGAGGTGCTCGATCGGCCGCCCGAGCCGTTCAGCGGCGATCGCACGCTGCGCGCCCTGGGTTGGCGTGCCGACGCCACCAGCCCGCTTTGGCGCGTTGAAGGTGCGGCACCGCTGCCCGCCACGCTGCTTTCCGTCACCACAGAACTCAAGGTCACCGACTGATGGCCGAGCTCGCCACCATTGCCACGATCGCGTCCACCGCCGCGGGCGTGGCGCAAAGCGTGAACCAGGCCCAGCGCCAGGGTGCCGCCGAGAAGGAACAGGCCGGCGCGCTGCGCGCCCAGGCCCAGGCGCGCGCCGCGCAACGCCAGGATCTGCTGGCCAAGACCATCGCCTCGACCCGCGCCAGGCTGTCCGCGTCCGGCGCCAGCGCCGATGACGGCTCGGGCCAGGCGCTGATCGACGGCATGCGCCAGGAAGCCGCCGAGGATGACCAGGCCGACCAGCAGGCGCTGGCCGCGCGGCTTTCGGCCGGGCGCCGCAGCCTACTGTCCAGCGACGGCACACTGACTGGCTTCAGCCGCGCGGTGCGCGGGGCGAACAGCATCGGCTCCGGCCTGCGTTCGCTGCTTGACGTGTCCTGAACCCGATATCCCGGGAACCCCTCCCCATGGCCCAGCACATCCAGATCAACGACGTGGCGCCGCGCATCCAGTATGTCGCGGACGGCGTCGCCACCAGTTTCACCTATCCATTCGCGATCTTCGCGGCGGCGGACCTTGAGGTCCTGCTCGGCGCCACGCGCGTCACCACGGGCTTCGCTGTGCATGGCGCCGGCGAAAGCCAGGGGGGTACGTGCGTGTTCACCGCGGCGCCGACCGCGGGCACCGCCGTGACCCTTCGCCGGCGCCTGGCGATCCGCCGCACCAGCGATTTCCAGGAGAATGGCGAGCTCCGCGCCCGCGTGCTGAACGACGAGCTCGACTACCAGACTGCCGCGATCCAGCAACTGTCAGACGATGCCTCGCGCACGCTGCAACTGGACCCGTCCGATCCCACCGGCACGCCGGTCCTGCCGCCGCGCGCGCTGCGCACCAACCGCATCCTGGGCTTCGGCGCGGATGGCATGCCCGCGATGTTCGATGCCACGTCTGGCATCGGCCAGGCCGAGAACGTGCTGTTCAACCCGACCGCCGTGTCGGGTAGCGGCACGGTGGCGGCGAAGCTCGCCGAAACGCTCAGCGTACGCGACTTCGGCGCGATCGGCGATGGCGTGGCCGACGACACGCTGGCGATCCAGGCGGCGTTCAACGCGGCGGCCTCGCGCATCGGCACCGTGCTCATCCCTGACGGCACCTACCGCACCACCGCCACCGTCACGCTGGCGAACGAGGCGTTCGGCCTGCATATGCGGGGCGAGATCCTGTTCGCCGGCACGGGCACGGCACTGCGGATCGGCCGCAACGGGTCGGATCGCCTGTGGGGTCGCCGCTACACCGGCCTGCGCGCCCGCCGCGCCACGCTGTCCACCTGGGCCAGCGAGGCCGAGATCGGCATCCTGATCGTCAATGCCTATGCCTGCGACATCGGCATCGAGCATACCGAGGGCTTCACCATCGGCGCGCGGCTGCTGGGCGATGGCTCGGGGCTTGTTTACTGCCGCGTCGCCCTGGGCCGGCTGTTCAACAACAAGGTGGCGCTCGACCTGCGCTGCGGTGTGGGCGGCTGGAACAACCAGAACGTCTTCACCGGCGGTTCGTTCCAGATGGCCACCACGACCAACCCGCTGCTGGATCGCTACGGCGTGCGCTTCAGCAAGGAAACGGGCGGCTATGACAGCCACAACAACAACGTCTTCGTGAACCCGAGCTTCGAGTTGAAGGCGATCCCGGACTGGTGGCCGGCCACGGTCTATGCCGTGGGCAACCGCGTGCGCGGCGCCGGCGGCGCGATCTATGCCTGCGTTCAAGCCGGCACCTCCGGCACGGTCGCGCCGTCCGGCACCGCCGCCGGCATCATCGACGGCACAGTGCGCTGGGACTACCTGCAGGCCAGCCACGACTGCGTTTCGGTGCTGATGGAGGTCTCGGGCCGCGCCAACCAGTTCCTGGCGGCGCGCAACGAGGGCGCCGGCCGCGCCTTCGCCCGCGAATTCGGCGATGCGCTGGGCAACACCTATGACCTGGCCTTCGTCGGCGGCCAGGGCGGCGCGGGCAATGCGCTGGGCGGCCACTTCATCGAGAGCCGCGGCAACCTTGCAGGCAGCGTGCTGAAGATCGCCAACGGCACCGATCGCTTTGCCGCCGCCGACCAGCCGCTGAAGCTGGTCTGGCAGGCGCCCGATCTGCGCCGCGCCGCGAACCCGTACGACGCCACGCGCGTCTTCGTGCAGGGCTGCTCGCTGGTGGCCTCGTCGCCGGCGCCGGAGCGGCGGCTCAACACCTTCCGCCAGCTCAACAGCTTCGAGTTGCGCCCCGCCTCGCTTCGGATTGCCAGCTCCGGCCGTGGCGTGGGCACCTGCGTGGATGTGCGCCAGGCCAAGCGCTTCCTGTTCGCCTACGGCCTCGACAACCAGGTCCAGGCGGGTCGCATGCTGGTGCGCTGCTTCGATGCCGAGGACCGGCTGATCACCACCGGCCAGCCGGTACGCGGCAGCCGGCCGATGAGCCTGCTGGTCAGCATGGGCGGCTTTACCACGGGCTTCGATGCCTTTGCGCCGCTGTACTTCGAGGTCGATGCCAGCGTCGCCACCATCTGGGTCGGCATCACCGCCAGCTCCTCCGGCGTGGCGGATGTCACCAGCCTGCGTCTGTTCTGTGTCGAGGCCCACATGCCCCGCGCCTTCCCTGGTCACGCCGAGGAGGACCCCGGCCTGGTCGCGATCGCCACGGCGGCACCGGCCAGTGCGACGTGGGAGCGTGGCGCCTGGCTGCGCAATGCCGATCCGGTGACCGGCCCCGCGGCCTGGGAGTGCACCACGGCCGGCAGTTTCGGAACACTCGCGGGCGTGTCGGGCACCAGCTTCACCGGCACTGCGGGACTGTTCCTGTCCGCGACCGGCAACCTTGCGGTGGGCGAGTGGATCAGCGTGGCCGGCGCCGTCACGGCGGCGTCGGTCGCGTCCGTGCAGCGGCTGGATGGCGCCCTGCAGACCCCGTGGGCAGTCAGCACGGCCTATGGCGCCGGTGCGGTCGTGGGGCGACTGGGTGTTGCCTATGTCTGCACCGTCGCCGGCACCTCGGGCGTCACCGGGCCGTCCGGCAGCGGCAACGGCATCACCGATGGCGGCTGCACGTGGAATGCCGTGGCGGCGCGCGCCACGCTCTCCAGCTCGGCCACGGCATCGGTATCGGCAATCGCCGTCGCCTACGCGCCGCCGGCCTTCGCCGCACGCGCCCGGACCTGACGCTGCCCGATCGAGCGGATCGGCGCCCGCCTCTCGCAGTGACCAAGGAGCACCCATGACGACGTCGGCCCGGCTTGCCTCTCGCCTTGCGCATCTGGCCGAGGAGGTGGCGGAATCGTACTGCGTCTTCGCCGCCAGTCCCGTGCCGGAGGAGCCGAAGGCCTTCGCCGCGCACCATGCGGCGTGCAAGGCGGCGCTGGTGCATCTCGATCTGCTGCTGCGCCTGATCCGCTCGGCCACGCCCACGATCAACGAGTCGGAGCCGCCGATGGCGCTGATCATCGACGCGCGCCGTGCGCTGACCGCAATTTCATCCGCTATCGAAATGACCGCGGAACAGGCCGATGCGATGCACGACCTGGACGAGGAGGATGATCTTGCCCCCTGAGCGGGGCGATGACCGGCTGCCGGCGCTGCCGGCCGGGCTTGCGCAGGCGGGTAGCGTCGCCGCGAAGGTTGCCGCCAGCTTCGCCGAGTTCCTGTGGATCTGGAACACGCAGGAAGGCGAGGTCACGCCGCTGCTGCACCTGACCATGGCGAACTGGCTGGAAGCCCACCACGCGGAAGGCGATCGGCGGCTGCTGCTGATGGCATTCCGGTCAGCGGGCAAGTCCACCGTGGTCGGCATGTGGTGCGCATGGCTGCTGTATCGATGTCCCAACACCCGCATCCTGGTGCTGGCGGCCGACCAGGCCCTGGCCACCAAGATGGTGCTGAACGTGCGCCGCGTGGTCGAGCGCCATCCGCTTTGCGTGACGATCCGCCCGCGGCGGGCCGAGGAGTGGGCTGCCGACCGGTTCACCGTGCGCCGACGTGGCGCACCGCGCGATCCATCCATGCTGGCGCGCGGCATTCTGGCAAACTTTACCGGCAGCCGCGCCGAGGTGATCGTGGCCGACGATGTCGAGGTGCCCAACACCGCCGACACCGCGATGAAGCGCGGCCTGCTGCGGGCACGACTGCAGGAAGCCAGCTTCGTGCTGGTGCCGGGCGGCACCATGCTGTTCATCGGCACGCCGCACACCGCCGACAGCATCTATCTCGATCCGGACAGGCCGGTGCCGGCCGGTGCCGGCCCGCCGTTCCTGGCGGATTGCGCGCGCCTGGTGCTGCCCATCATGGACCGGCACGGCCGCAGCCTTTGGCCCGAGCGCTTCCCGCCGGACTCTATCAATGCGCTGCGCCGGCGCGCCGGGCCCGGCCGGTTCCTGAGCCAGATGATGCTGGAGCCGATGCGGCCCGATGCCGCGCGGCTCGATCCATCTTCGCTGATCCGCTACAGCGACCCGCTGGTGCTGCGTGCCGGCAATGGCGGCGCGGAACTGCGCATCGGCAACACCCGCGTGGTTTCGGCCAGCACCTTCTGGGACCCGGCCTTCGGCGCACCGGGGCGCGGCGATGCCAGCGTGCTGGCGGCGCTGTTCGCCGACGACCATGGCGGCTACTGGTTGCATCGCATCGCCTATCTGACGCACGACCCCGCGTCGGACGAGGCGGCGGCGATGCAACTGTGCCGCCAGGTCGCCGACATCGTGATCGAGCTGCACCTGCCTGCCGTGACGATCGAAAGCAATGGCATCGGCAAGTTCCTGCCCGGTTTCCTGAAGCAGGAGTTCAACCGCCGGCGCCTGTCGTGCCCGGTGCTGGACCAGCCCAGCACGCGCAACAAGGACGAGCGCATCCTGGCCGCGCTTGAGCCGGTTTTGGCGGCGCGCAGCCTGCATGCCCATGAGAGCGTGTTCGCCTCGCCGCTCATTCAGGAGATGCGGGACTGGCGTGCCGGCACCCGCGGCCTGCGCGACGACGGGCTGGATGCGCTGGCCGGTTGCCTGCTGGCCGAGCCGCTGCGCCTGCCGCGACACTTCGGCGCATCGCCGCGTCCGGCCTGGCGACCGGGCGCTGCCGCCTATGACGCCGCCACTGCCTTCGACCCGGTCGGTGCGGTCTGACCAACCGGGCGTGATGGCTGCTTCAGGATTTCGCTGGCATGCCGGGCAATGCCGTCACAGGTGATGCGCAGCCGCGCATCCGCGCCGGCTTCGGCCAGGCCCATGCCGACCAGGCGCGCCAGGCAGGGGCCGTCCTTCAGGCCCGGCGGCCGCCCGATCGCGGCCGCCAGTCGCAGACGCTGCAGGGCCGCCCGGCAGCAGGTCTCCAGATAGGGCTCGTCCCACACCATCGCGCCTTCCTATCGCCGTGCCGTGCCAACCCGTCAAACCCTCCGGCCACTTGCCGGAAAACCACGCGAGAACCCGCCATGTCCACCCTTTCGAGCATCGATCTCGACCTGACCACCTGGCTGACGGTGATCATCCTGCCCATGCTGGGCGCGCTGTTCATGATGATCCAGGCCGTCAAGCGCGAGGTCGGTGACCGCATCGAACTGACCTCGTCCCGCAAAAGCGAGGCGCTGCTGGCGCTGCGCGACGAGCTTTCCGCGCACAAGCTGGAAGTGGCCCGCAGCTACGCGCCGCTGCACGCGATCCGCGACATCGACCGCCGCCTGTCGCTGCAGTTGATGCGCATCGAGGACAAGCTGGATCGCCTGCCGCGCCCACCGATCATGCTGCAGGGCAGGGGCATCGACCAGTGAGCGGCGCAGCCCGCCTGGCCGCCGCCGATCGCCACGACGCCGCGGTGGAATTCCTGGCCCGCGCCCTGCTGGCCGAGACCGACGGCTACAGCCTGCGCGGCATGGAGGCGCTGGCCGCAACCGTGATGAACCGCGTGCGGCTTGCCCGCCAGCCCGGTGGCAAGGTGGCATGGGGCATCGATCTGGGTCGCGCGGTCGCGCACGATGAAGCCTTTCCCGCCGGCGTGCGCGCCGCCAGCGAGTACGAGGCAGCCACGATGCAGGTGTGCCGCCGCGTCGCCGCCCGTGCGGCGTGCGGCGCGCTGCCCGATCCCACGCGCGGGGCCACGCGCTGGCACCATGCCGGCACGGTGCCCGCCTGGGCCGACGGCCAGGCACCCACGCTGGCGCTGCCGCGCTGGGTATTCTACCGCATCGAATCCTGAGCCGCCGCGCGGGCCATGCTGCGCGCATGCAGCACGCAGGCCACCACCACCATGGCCGCGCCCGCCAGTTCGATCGCGCCCACCGTATGGCCGAACACGAACCGGTCGAAGGCGATCACCCACAGGATCGCGGTGAAGTCGAGCGGTGCCAGGCGCGACGGCGGCGCCAGTTGCACCGCACGTGACAGGCAGGCGCTGGCCGCGGTCCAGAACAATCCGTTCAGCAGCAGCAGCGCGAGATCACCCGCGCCGGGCGGTGTCCAGTCGAGCGCTGCCAGCGGCAGGGTGGCGAGGCTGCCGACCGCGCAGGGCCACAGCATCAGCGCGGCGAATGGCTCACGCCCGGCGCGGCGCGTCAGGATCAGCACCAGCGAATAGGTGATGGTGCCGACGAAGGCCGCCGCCAGCGGGGCCGCGGCATGCGCCGCGTCGTTCGCCAGGCGCGGAATCAGCGCCAGCAGCACGCCCAGGAAGCCGAACGCCGCGTACAGCCAGGCGATGCGCGGCACGGTTTCCGCAAGCAGCCAGCGCGCCAGCATCATCACCATGAACGGCGCGGTGAAGAACACCAGGTAGCCGTCGAACAGCGGCAGTTCCTTGAAGGCGTAGTAGTAGGTCGAGGAACTGACCAGCATCAACGCCGCGCGCACGAAATGCAGGCCAGGGCGTGACGATGCCTTCATGCCGCGCAGGAACGGCAGCAGCACCAGCAGGGTCACGGCGTAGCGCAGCACCAGCACCTGGCCCATGCCATAGCTTGCCGCCAGCCATTTGCTGTTGAGATCCAGCAGCGCGAAGCACGCGATGCCGGCGATCATCCACGCGGCGCCGGACATGGCGGTTGAACTCCCCTGGGCCGGCATCTCTACCGTCCATGGATTGCGGCGCAAGGGCGCTTCGGGCAGAAGCGTGCGGCCTCATGACCCCCGCTCTCGTTTCTGCCGCGATGCCGCTGCTGCGGCTGCTTGATCCGGAAACCGCGCACCGCGCCGCGCTGGCGGGCCTGCGCGCTGGCCTGGCCGGGCGCGCCGCGCCGCCCGTCGACGCGCGGCTCCGGACCAGCGTCGGCACGCAGCATTTCGCCAACCCGCTGGGCCTGGCCGCCGGCTTCGACAAGGATGCGGTGGCGGTGCGCGCCTGCTTCGCGCTGGGCTTTGGTGCGATCGAGGTCGGCACCGTCACGCTCCGCCCGCAAGCCGGCAATCCGCGGCCCCGCCTGTTCCGCTTGCCCGATGCCCGCGCGGTGATCAACCGCATGGGCTTCCCGAACCAGGGCTGGGACGTGGTCGGCCCGCGCCTCGCGGCACTGCGCCGCGACGGGCCTTTGCCCGGGCCGCTGGGCATCAATATCGGCATCAACAAGGATTGCGCCGACCCGGCGGCGGACTACGCGACGCTGGCCGCGAAGGCGGCGCCGCTGGCCGACTACATCACCGTCAACGTGTCCTCGCCCAACACGCCGGGGCTGCGCGACCTGCAATCCGCCGACCGCCTTGGCGCCCTGCTGGATGCGGTGCGCGCCAGCGTGCCGGCCGCCTTGCCGGTATGGGTGAAGATCGCGCCCGACCTGGACGATTCCGCACTGATCGATGCCGTTGCCGTGGTCGCGGAGAAAGCGCAGGCGCTGGTCGTGTCCAACACCACGCTGGCACGTCCCCCAGGGATCACCGATGCGGCGATCAGCGAGCAGGGTGGGCTTTCCGGCGCACCGCTGCTGGCGCCCAGCACGGCGATGCTGGCGAAGGCATATCGGCTGGCGCGCGGAAAAATCCCGCTGGTCGGCGTGGGCGGCGTGGCCTCGGCCGCCGACGTGCTGGCGAAGTTTTCCGCCGGCGCCAGCCTGGTACAGCTCTATACCGCGCTGGCCTATGCAGGCCCGGCGCTGCCCGGAAGAGTCCTGCGCGACCTTGCCGTGCGGCTCGCACACGAAAACATCGCCGGCATCGCATCGCTCACCCCCAAGGATCCGTGATGGTCGCCATCCTGCCCGGCTTTGCGGGCCTCGCCGCCGCCTATGATGGCTTCATCCTGGACCTGTGGGGCGTGATCCATGATGGCGTCACGCCCTATCCCGGCGCCATCGACGTGCTGGCGCGGCTGCGCGACGCCAGGAAGCCCGTGGTGCTGCTGTCCAACGCGCCGCGTCGCAGCGCCGCGGCACAAGCCGCGATGCGCGGCATGGGGATCGAGGACGCGCTGTATACAGCCTGCCTCACCTCAGGCGAGGCCACGCACCTGCACCTGCGCGACCGCGATGATCCGTTCTTCGAGGCCTTGGATGAGCGCGTGTTCCACCTGGGGCCGGAGCGCGACAAGAACGTGCTGGAAGGCCTGTGGCTGACCGAGGTGCCAAGCCCCAGTATTGCCGATTGGGTGCTGAATACCGGGCCCGACGACCATCGTTCAAACCAGACGGTCGATGATTTCGAGGATACGCTGGAAGCGTGCGCCGCGCTTGACCTGCCGATGGTCTGCGCCAACCCCGACCTGGAAGTGATCCGCGACGGGCAACGCGTGATCTGCGCCGGCAGCCTGGCGCTCCGCTACCAGGAGATGGGCGGGCGGGTGCGCAGCATCGGCAAGCCGGACCCCGCGATCTATGACCGCGTGTTCCGCCTGCTGGGTCTGCGGGATCGTGCGCGCGTGCTGGCGGTGGGCGACAGCCTGCGCACCGACCTGGCCGGCGCCGCCGCCGCCGGCGTGCCCGCCGCCTGGGTATTGGGTGGCATTCATGGCGAGGAACTGGGTCTCACACCCACCAGCCTGCCGCACCCGGACAAGCTGGCCGCGCTGGTCGCGCCACACAGGCTCTCGCCGGTTGCCGCCCTGCCCGTGTTCACCTGGTAGCGCGCGACGAATTTTCGTACTGCTCACCTTGCCGCATGGGCCGGCCCGGCGCAGGGTCCGGGCCAGATGACCCCCCGCGATCCTGCCGTGCCGCCACCTGCGGACCACGCCACGCTGGCAGCCAAGGTTCCGCCGATCTGGCTGCTGGTGATGATGGTGGGCGCGGGTCCTTTCACCATCCAGCTCATCGTGCCGCTGCTGCCGGAGTTCAACCGCATCTTCGCCACCGGCACCGGCAGCACGCAGTTGCTGCTGACGCTGGCGCTGGCGGGCGTGGCGTTCGGGCAGTTGCTGTATGGCCCCTTGTCGGACCGCTTCGGGCGCCTGCCGGCCGTGAGTGTCGGCTTCGCGATCTTCATGATGGCGTCGCTGGCTGCTGCCGCGTCACAGGCGCTTGGCGTGCTGGTGCTGTGGCGCACGCTGCAGGCGGTGGGCGGGTGCAGCGGGATGGTGATTGGCCGCGCCATGATCCGCGACTGTTTTCCGCGCGAGCAGGCCGCCAGCGTGCTGGGCTATGTGATGATGGGCATGACGGTGGCGCCGATGATGTCGCCGATCATCGGCAGCCTGATGCTGGCCGCCTTCGGCTGGCCATCCGTGTTCCTGCTGTGCGCGGTGATCGGCGCGGCGCTGCTGGCGGGCATACGCCTTCGCCTGCCCGAAACCCTGCCGGCGCCGCAGCCGCTGCCGGGCTTGGCCGGCCTGCTGCGGCTTTACGGCACGCTGCTGCGCCTGCCCGGCTTCAATGCCTTCGCCGCCACCGTCGCACTTTCGTCCGGCGTGTTCTTCACATTCATCGGCGGCGCCCCGCATATCGTGGTGGAGGGCATGGGCCGCTCGCCGCAGGACTATGCGGTGGCCTTCCTGCTGATCTCGGGCTTCTTCGGGGTCGGCAATTTTGTGGCCGGCCGCTACTCGCAGCGCGCCGGCGTGGTGCGCATGATCGGCATCGGCACCGGCATCGCCTTCATCGGCACGCTGGCAGCACTCGGCGCCATGTGGCTTGCGCCGCGTTCGATGTACAGCCTGTTCCTGCCGGCCGCGGTGATGGCGGTGGGCAACGGCATGAGCCAGACCAATGCCATGGTCGGCGCGTTGAGCGTGCGGCCGCCGCTGGCCGGCACCGCAAGTGGCCTGGCCGGCTGCATCCAGATGCTGTTCGGCGCGCTGCTGTCCTGGCTGGCCGGCGTGCTGGAGGATGGCAGCGGGCTTGCGACCTGCGGCCTCATGCTTGCCTCCGCGCTGCTGACGCAGCTGCTGTTGGCGGTGGCGCGCCGGCGCTGGCTCAGTTGAAGCTGAGAATCTGCTCCGGCAGCCACAGCACCAGTTGCGGGAAGGCGAAGACCAGGCCCAGCACCACGAACTGGCAGGCCAGGAACGGGATCATGCCGCGATACATGTGGCGCATGGTGATCTCGGGCGGCGCGATGCCGCGCAGGTAGAAGATCGCGGGCGCCATTGGCGGCGTCAGGTAGCTGGTTTGGATGATCAGCAGGAACAGGATGCAGAACCACGCCATCTCGATGCCGGCGGCGCGCAGCACGGGGGTGAAGATCGGCACCAGGATCAGGCAGATCGACACCCAGTCGATCACGAAGCCGGCGGCGAAGCCCAGCGCCAGCACCAGCAGCAGCACGCCGGTGGGGCCAAGCCGCAGGGCCTCCAGCAGGTCCTGCGTCAGGCTGACGCCGCCGGCGCCCACGAACACGCCGGTCAGCATGTTGCCGGCCAGCAGGATCAGCATGATCATCGCGGTGATCGAAAGGCAGCGCATCAGCGCATCGTGCAGCGCGGCCAGGCTGAGGCGCCCGTAGCCCGCCGCCAGCAGCACGCTGCCGGCAGCACCCAGGGCGGCGGCCTCGGTGGGGGCGGCGATGCCGCTGAACAGGCTGCCCAGCACGGCGAGGATCATGGCAAACGGCGGCACCAGCGCGCGCGCGGTCAGCCACAGCCTGGCCAGCAATGGCGGCTCGTCCGGGTCGGGCGGGATCACGGGCCCGGCGCGCGGATCGATCAGGCACCGGCCCAGCACATAGACCATGTAGGTGCCGGCCAGGATCAGGCCGGGAAACACCATGCCGGCCAGCAGGTCGCCGACCGAGACATTCGCCAGCGGCCCCAGGATCACCACCACGACCGAGGGCGGGATGATGGTGCCCAGCGACCCGCCGGCGGCGATGGTGCCGCAGATCATCGGCTTGTCGTAGCCGTAGCGCAGCATCACCGGGATCGCCAGCATGCCCACGATCGACTCCGTGGCGCCGATCACGCCGGTGGAGGCGGCGAAGATCACGCACATCACGATGGTGCCCAGCGCCAGGCCGCCAGGCAGCCGCCGCGTCCACAGATGCACCGCCTCGAACAGGCGTTCGGCGATGCCGCTGCGTTCCAGCATCGCGCCCATGAAGACGAACAGCGGCACCGCGGCCAGCACGAAGTTGCCGGCGACATCCTCGACCTTCTCGATCAACTGGAATGGCAAAGCGGGGCCGAACACCATCCAGCCGAACATCAGCGTGGTGCCCATCATGGCGAAAGCCACGGGCAGCCCCAGGAAGATCAGCCCGATCAGCACGGGCAGCATCCACAGCGCCAGGTATTCGGTCATGCCCGCCCAGTGCCGAACACGATGCGCGCGCGTTTCAGGATTTCCACCACGACCTGCAGGGTGAACAGCGCGATGCCGACCAGGATCACGAACCGCATGGGCCAGGCGGGCGGACTCCAGGCCGACGCGCCGGTGCGCTCGCCGGATGCAACGCCCTCGGCGAAGCGATGGAACAGCCGAAAGCTGAGCCACGCCAGCATCGGCAGCGCCAGCAGCGTGAAGCCGGCCAGGTCGATGCCCGCGGCAAGCCGCTTCGGGAAGCGCTGCGACAGCACATCGGTGCGCACATGCGCCCCGATTGCCAGCGCGAACGCCACGCCCAGCAGCCAGTTGGCGCCGGTCAGCATGCTGGCGAATTCGAAGCCCCAGATCGTCGGCGCGCCGAAGGCGTAGCGCATGACGATCTCGAAGCAGGTCACCAGCACCAGCGGCACCAGGATCCAGGCAGCGACGATGCCGCTTGCGCGCGCGGGAAACTCCAGCGCGCGGATCAGGCGATCCAGCACGCGGGGGTCAGGTGGCCAGCGGCGGCACGGTGCGGTAGCGATCGGCGCCTTTCCACAGGGCCTCGAACTCGTCCTGGTGCTTCAGCACGCGGGCGAACCAGGCGTTTTCCTTGGCCTGCGCTTCCGCCCATTCGCGGGCGATCTTGCGCACCGCCTGGATCGTCTCGGGCGACAGCTCGGTGATCTCGTTGCCGGCCTTCCTGAAGAACTCCAGCGCCTTGGCGTCCTCGTTGCCGACCTTGAGGTAGGTGTCCATCGTCACGCTGCGTGCCGCGTGCTCGATGATGCGCTTGTCGCGGTCGGACAGCCGGTTCCAGCTGGCCGGATTGATCACCAGCTCGAACGGCGCGGTGGGCTGGTGCACGCCGGGGATCACCACGTATTTCGCCACGCGGTGGAAGCCGGTGGAGATGTTCTCCCACAACGTGCCCCATTCGGTGGCGTCGATCACGCCGCGCTCCAGCGCGGTGTAGATCTCGCCCTGCGGTGTGGTGACCGGGGCGGCGCCCAGGCTGCGGCTCATGTCGATCCAGGCGCCGGCGGTGCGCAGCTTCAGCCCCTTCAGGTCATCCAGGCTGCGCACCGGCTTGCGGCTGTGCAGGAATGCCTCGGCCGTGCGGATGAACAGCGGCATGGAAACCACGCCCGCCTTCTCCATGCGGTATTCGCGCTGCAGCTCGATGCCGCCTGCTTCGTACAGCCAGTGCAGCATGCGGTCGGTGTCCATGCTGCCGGCATAGCCGCCGAACATCACGGTGGTGGTATCGGCGCCCCAGTCCCACCCCATCCACAGGTGGCCCATGTCGGCCACGCCGTTCTTCACGGTTTCGCTGACGCGCAGCGCATTGCCCAGCGCGCCGCCGGGAAACACCTGGATGCGGATGCGGTTTTCGGTCAGGAACTGCACCCGGTCGGCAAATCCCTTGGCGCCGATGTCCATCAGCGGCCCGCCGGAGAAGCCGGTGGCCATGCGCAGCGTGATGGCCTGCGCGCGCGCGACATGGGGCGCCGCCAGCGTGCCGGCGGCCGCCAGGCCCGCGACCACCGCGCCGCGGCGCCCAGGTATCGAATGCGTCATCGTATGCCTCCCCGCCTGTTTCCGCCCATCATTGGTTTCAGTGCAGACGGCGGGCGGTGATATGTCAATCACATATTTCTTGTCGGCAGCCGTGCCCTTGGCCAGTCTTGTCGGCGCATGACCGCCCGCCCCTCTGCTCGCCGCCCCTCTGCTGGCCGCGCCATACAGCGCCGCCGCGCAGCCGATCACACGCTGACCGAGCGTGCCTATCGTGCGCTGGAGGAAGACATCGTCACACTGAAGCTTCCCCCTGGCGCGGTGGTGAGCGAGGCGATGCTGAGCACCCGCCTGGGCTTCGGCCGCACCCCCGTGCGCGAGGCGCTGCAGCGGCTTGCCCGCGAGCACCTGGTCCAGATCATGCCGCGTCGGGGCATCGTGGTGAGCGATGTGAACGTGGCAACGCAGCTTCGCCTGCTGGAAGCCCGCCGCGAGATCGAGCGGCTGATCGTGCGCAGCGCTGCCCGCCGCGCGCTGCCCGCGCAGCGCGAGCGCTTCGCGCAACTTGCCGACGCGATGCGCGAGGCCGGCGAGGCCCGTGACGAAACCGCCTTCCTGCGGCTGGACCGCGCCTTCAACCTGCTGTGCCTGGAGGCTGCCCGCAACGAGTTCGCGGAGGGTGCCATGACCCTGATGCACGGCCTGTCGCGCCGCTTCTGGTTCATCCACTATCGCGAGTTCGGCGAGCTTCCCGTCAGCGCCCGGCTGCACGCCGATGTGGCACGCGCCATCGCCACCGGCGACCAGGCCGCGGCGGCCGCGGCAAGCGACCGGCTGATCGACCACCTGGAGGGTTTTACGCGCGCGACCGTTCAGGCATATGCGTGAGGGACGGCACCTTCCGCGCGTAGTCAGACCGGTTCGCGCCTCTGCGCGTTCCGTGAGACCGCCAAGCATCACGGTGACAAGCGTCGCCGATCACTTTGCTGTATCAGGACTCCATGACAGGGCTACTCACGCTCAAGGACGGGCGGATGGGCGGGTCGGCACGCGCCATCCCCCGAAGCACCGCCGCCTCCGCCTGCCACGGCCTGCTTCCCTGCGCCGCGCGCGCGCGGAACGGATAGGCCCGCGTGCCGGACGGCGCCCTGCTCAGTCCGATTGAGCCCATCAAGGCCGCCCCCCCGCGCGGCTTTCGCAAGCTCGTGTCGCCGCTCACGCGCCGGATCCTGCTGGTCAACGCGCTTCCGCTGGTGCTGCTGGTCGCCGGCATCCTCTATATCGATCGCTACCAGGATGGGCTGCTGGATGCCGAAGCGGCGGCGCTGACCACGCAGGCGCAGGTGTTCGCGGGCGCCATCAGCGAAACGGCACTGCGCGCCGACGACCCCGAACGGCCAGCTCTGGTACCCGAGGTGGCGCGCCCGCTGCTGCGGCGGCTCACGGAACCCACGCCGCTCGCGCAGGCACGATTGTTCGGCGCCGATGGCGCGCTGGTGGCCGACAGCCGCGTGCGGGCCGATCCCGGAGGCGCAATCGTGACCGAGCCGCTGCCGACACCGCCGCCGCGCCGGCCGTTGGCGGAATCCACCGCAGTCTATCTGTACGACCTGATCTTTGGCGTGATCACGCGCGGCGCCGACATTCCGCGCCTGGACGACGCAGCCGACTGGGCACCGGATATCCGCCCCGGCCTGGCCGCGGCGCTGGCCGGCGAAGCGCCCCCCCTGGTGCGGCGCACGGCCGATGGGCGGCTGGTGGTCTCGGTGACCGCGCCGGTCACGCGCGGGCGCGCCCAGGCCGGCGTGGTGCAGGTCACCGCCGAGGCGCGCGAGGTGGGGGCGGCGCTGTTCCAGGTGCGCATGACCATCCTTTCGGTCTTTGCCATCGCGCTCCTGGTGACCGTGGGGCTGAGCTTCTACCTGTCATCCACCATTGCGCGGCCGATCCTGCGCCTGGCCCGCGCGGCCGAGCGCATGCGCGACGGCAAGGGCCGCCAGGGCCGCGTGCCGAAGGAGATTTTCTCGCGCGGCGACGAGATCGGCGAGCTCGCCACCACGCTGGACGCCACCGCCACCGCGCTGTGGGCGCGTATCGACGCGATCGAAAGTTTTGCCGCCGACGTGGCGCACGAGCTCAAGAACCCGCTGAGTTCGATCCGCAGCGCCATCGATACGCTGCGCCGCATCGAGGACCCGGTGCAGCAGAAGCGCCTGCTGGCCATCATCTTCGACGACGTGGGCCGGCTCGATCGCCTCATCACCGACATCGCCGATGCCTCGCGTGTCGATGCCGAATTGTCGCGTACCGCGACCGAGCCGGTCGATGTCGCCGGCATCCTGCGCGTCCTGGCGGAAATCCATGCCGCGACGCGGGCCGAGGACGGGCCGGTGATCGTGATCGAGGCCCCCGAGGGCAAGCTGGAAGTGGCGGCGGTCGAGGGGCGGATCGTGCAGGTGCTGCGCAACCTGATCGCCAATGCCGTAAGTTTCTCGCCGCCCAACGGCGTGATCCGGATCAGCGCGGTCGAGGATGGCGCGATGGTGCAGGCCGCGGTGGAGGATGCCGGCCCCGGCATTCCCGAAGGCCGGCTGGAGCATATTTTCGACCGCTTCTATTCCGAACGTCCCCGCGGCGAGCGCTTCGGCACGCATAGCGGCCTGGGGCTTTCTATCAGCCGCCAGATCGTCGAGGCCTTGCGCGGCCGGATCACGGCGGAGAACCGGCGCGATGCCGCGGGCAGGGTGCTGGGCGCCAGGTTCGTCGTGCGGCTGCCCAAGGCGTAGCCGCGCGGCCGCCCTACCCCCGCGCCAGTCCGACCGCCGCGCATCCCATGGCCAGCACCGATGCCACTGTTCGCAAGTGGTTCCACGCAAGCCACGGGCCGTAATACGCGGCCCACATGCGCTGGAACGCGTCCGGCGCCGCGTCGAAAGCGGCGGCCAGGGCCTGGTTCAGCGGCACGTTCACCGCCACGGTCACGGCGAACACGCCCGCGCCATAGATCACGCCGGCCGCCAGCGCCCAGGTTGCGGCCGACGGCGAACCGCCGATCCAGCCGGACAGGGCGGCCAGCAGCGGCAGCACGAGCGCGCCGAAAAAGCCGAACGCGAACCACGGCGTCATGATCATGCGGTTGATCGCCACCATGCCGCGCACCCCCACATCGGCCCCCGCAGCGCCCAGCGCCGGCATGACCGAGACCGAGAAGGCGAAGAACAGGCCGGCCATCAGCGCCAGCGCCAGCAGCGACAGGGACAGCAGCGCCTGCGTCAGCATGGCGACATGCTAGCCGGTCACGCTCGCCGGATCGACATTGGCGCCGCACACCAGCACGCCCAGCCGCTCCGTCGCCGCTGGCCGGTAGGCGCCGCACAGCAGCGCGGCAAGCGCGGTAGCGCCTCCCGGCTCGGCCATCACACGGAAACGATCCCACAGCAGGCGCTGGGCGTCCTTGATGGCGCTGTCGGGCACCAGCACCGCCTCGGCCACGTGGTGTCGCACGACCTCCCAGGCCAGCCAGCCCAGGCGGCGGGCACCCAGCGAATCCGCAGCCACGCCGCCGACCGCGGCATCCACCGGCTGGCCGGCCGCGCGGGCGGCATGCAGGCAGGGGCAGGAGTCTGGCTCCACCGAGACTACCCGCGCGGCGCCAGCATACCAGGCGGCGATGCCGGCGATGAAGCCGCCGCCGCCGGTCGCCACCAGCACCGTGTCCAGGCTCGGCGCCTGGCGCTCGAATTCCAGGCCGCATGTGCCCTGGCCGGCGATGGTCTCGACCATGTCATAGGCGTGCACCATCAGCCCGCCCTGGGCGGCCACGAATGCCTCGGCCGCCGTCTGCGCCTCGTTGTATGTCGCACCGCCCACATGCAGCGTGGCGCCGAAGCCCTCGATCCGGGAGCGCTTGGCCGCCGAAGACAGGTCTGGCACGAAGATGTCCGCGCGCAAGCCCAACTGGCTTGCCGCATAGGCCACGGCGGCACCGTGGTTGCCGCCCGACGCCGCGACCACGGCGCTGCCGGCGGCCGGCGCGGCCGAAAGTATGCGGTTGAAGGCACCACGCGGCTTGAAGCTGCCGGCGTGCTGCAGCAGCTCCAGCTTCAGCGTCAGCCCCCCCGGCGCGCCGAGCGAAGCGGCCTCCCGCGCGGAAAGTTCCATGACGGGCGTGGTGCGGATGAACGGCGTGATGGTGCGGGCGGCGGCGGCGATGCGGGAACGGTCGGTCATAAACGGACCATAAGCACGATTGATCCCGGACGCCCAAGGGCCGATGTTCTGTCCACGAATGAGCGGGCAGAGCCTTCAGGTGCACGCCAGTGCCGTGGCCAGGGATGGCCGCGCGGTGCTGCTGCGTGGGCCGTCCGGTGCGGGCAAGTCCGACCTGGCGTTGCGCCTGGTCGCCGCCGGCGGCATGCTGGTGGCCGACGACCGGGTGGAACTGCGGGCCGAGGCAGGCCGGCTGCTGGCCAGCCCGCCCGCTTCCCTGGCCGGGCTGCTGGAGGTGCGCGGCCTGGGCATCGTGCGCCGGCCATGGGCGCCGGCGCCGGTGACCCTGCTGATCGACCTGGTGTCCGCCATGGAACGCCTGCCGGCGCCGCGGCACGATGTCCTGCTGGGCGTGCGGCTGCCGGTGCTGGCGGTGGCACCGTTCCATGCCAGTGCGGCGGCGCTGGTGGCACTCGCGCTCGACCGGCCGGAAAGCCTCGCCGGCGCACTCGGCGACTCAGGTCTGGGCGATGCGGCATGACCGGTGCCAGGCCGCGCCTGGTGGTGCTGGTCACCGGCGTGTCCGGCGCAGGCCGCTCCACCACGCTGCGCACGCTGGAGGATCTGGGGTTCGAGGCGGTGGACAACGCGCCGATCGGCCTGCTGCCCAGCCTGGTGCCGCCGGCCAGCCTGGTGCGGCAGGAAGGCGCCGATGCACCCCTGGCCGTGGGCATCGACACGCGCACGCGGGATTTCTCGGCGCAGATGCTGCTGATGGCCGTGGCCACGCTGCGGGCGCGCCTGGACCTGACCACCGAGCTTTTGTTCCTGGACGCCGAGGATGCGGTGCTGCTGCGCCGCTACACCGAAACCCGCCGCCGCCATCCCTTCGCCGGCACCGATGGCGTGGCCGAGGGCATCGCGCGCGAACGCGCGCTGATGGCCAGCCTGCCCGAGGCGGCTGACGCAGTGATCGATACCAGCACCATGCAGGGCGCCGAACTGCGCGCCCAGATCGAACGCCGCTACCAGGCCGACCCGGAGCGCGGGCTGGCGATCCAGGTGGTCAGCTTCGCCTTCCCGAAGGGCCTGCCCCGCGAGGCCGACATGGTTCTGGACACGCGGTTTCTGAGGAACCCGTTCTATGTGCCTGAATTGAAGGGGCTAACCGGACTGGACCCGCGGGTGACGGGCTATGTTGCGGCCGACCCCGATTACGCGCAATTCATCGACCGGGCGCTCGCCCTGATCGACCCCCTCTTGCCTCGCATGGTCAAGGAGGGCAAGAAATACCTGACGATCGCGGTCGGATGCACCGGGGGGCAGCACCGATCCGTGACAGCAGCGGAGCGCATCGCGCAACACCTCATGGACCAGGGCTGGACCGTCGGCACGCGCCACCGCGAGATCGCGCAGGCGCCCGCACCGGCTGCGGCACCTGTGCTGAGCCGCGCTGAATGAGCGACCCGACATGATCGGCCTGTTGCTTGTGACGCACGGCCGGCTTGCGGACGAACTGAAATCGGCCATGGAACACGTGGTCGGCAAGCAGTCGAACGTCGAAACCGTGTGCATCGGGCCCGAGGACGATATCGAGCGCCGGCGCCAGGACATCGCCGACGGCATCGGGCGTGTGGATACCGGCGACGGCGTGGTGCTATTGACCGACATGTTCGGCGGCACGCCAAGCAACCTTGCGATCAGCATGATGGACCGCAAGGGCGTCGAGGTGATCGCCGGGGTGAACCTGCCGATGCTGGTGAAGCTCGCCTCCGTGCGCTCGACCGAGCCGCTGGACAAGGCGGTGGAATGCGCCGAGACGGCGGGCAAGAAGTACATCGCCGCGGCAAGTCACGTGCTGAATGGCGGTGGTCAATGATGCCCGAGGACGCAACGCCGTTGCCGCAGACGGCGGGCGATGCATCGCCCTCGCCGGCAGCATCGGCCAGCCCCCCGGAATCGCGCAACGTCACTATCGTCAACAAGCGCGGGCTGCATGCGCGCGCGGCGGCCAAGTTCGTCAAGGAAGCGGAACGCTTCGGCGCCTGCGTGAACGTGCGCAGGAACGGCACCACGGTGTCCGGGCGCAGCATCATGGGGCTGATGATGCTGGGCGCCGGTCCCGGCACGCCGCTGATCCTGGAGGCCGAGGGCTGGGACGCGCGCGAGGCGCTGGATGCGCTGACCGTGCTGGTCGAAGCCGGCTTCCATGAGCAGGACTGAGAAGGCCGCGCGCAAGGCCGCGCGCCCCGAGCGCGTGTTCAAGGGGTTCGGCATCAGCCCCGGCATCGCCATCGGCCACGCCTATACCGCCGCCCAGCCAGCGCTGGCCGTGAACCGCCGCGCGATCGGCGACTACGAGCGCGACGACGAGATTCTGCGCTTCGAGGACGCGGTTGCCCAGTCGAAGAAGCAGCTGGGCAAGCTGAAGCAGCGCCTGGCCCTGCTGCCCGACGATGCCGAGCGCGAGATCGAGCCGCTGCTGGATGCCTACATTGCCATGCTGGGCGGCTCGCGCCTGGTGCGGGGCGTGAAGAAGCGCATCCAGGACGGCATGAATGCCGACGGCGCGGTGGCCGACGAAACCGAGGCACTGGCCGCTGCCATGGCCGAGGCGCCGGGCGATGCGCCGTCGCGCCGGCGGCGCGTGGAGGAGGTGCGCGAGATCGGCGCGCGCCTGGCCCGCAACCTCTCGCGCCAGCCCTTCCGCAGTTTCTCGCACATTCCTGAAGGCGGGGTGCTGCTGGCAGAAACGCTCACGCCGGCCGATGCCGCGCTGCTTGATCCGGCGCGCATCGCGGGCGCCGTGGCCGGGGAAGGCGGCGCCGAGGGCCACACCGCGATCATGCTGCGCAGTCTTGGCCTGCCCGCCGTGCTGGGCGTGGACGAGGCCGCCGCGCTGGCCCAGCCCGGCGACGAGGTGGTGGTGGATGGCAGCGCCGGCATCGTCACGCTCTGCCCCAGCACCGCCACGCTGGCCGCGGCCAAGAAGGCGCACGCCGCCTATGCGCGCGAGAAGCAGCGCCTGGCGAAGCTGTCCCGCCTGCCCGCGATCACCCGCGACGGCGAGGCGGTGGAGCTGCAGGCCAACCTGGAACTGCCGCTGGAACTGCCGCTGGTGGCGCAGGCCGGCGCGCACGGCATCGGCCTGTTCCGCACCGAGTTCATCTTCATGAACCGCGACGAGGTGCCGGACGAGGAGGCGCAGTTCGACGCCTATGCGCAGGTGGTGGACGCGATGGAAGGCGACCCGGTGACGATCCGGGTGCTGGACTGGGGCGGCGAGAAGCAGATCGATTCGCTCACCGCCGCCGGCTTCGAAAGCGACGCCGGCGCCAACCCGGCGCTTGGCCTGCGCGGCATCCGCGTGCTGCTGCGCGAGACCGAGCTGTTCGAAACCCAGCTTGCCGCCATCCTGCGCGCGGCCGCGCGCGGCCCGGTGCGGGTCCTGCTGCCGATGGTCACGACGCCATCCGAGGTGCGCCAGGCGCGCGACGCCATCGAGCGCGTGGCGCGGCGACTGCGCCGGCGCGGCGTTTCGCTGCCCGACCCGCTGCCGCCGCTGGGCGCGATGATCGAAACCCCCGGCGCCGCGCTGGCCGCCGATGCGCTGGCGCTGGAAGCCGATTTCTTCGCCATCGGCACCAATGACCTGGCCATGTACACGCTGGCGGTGGATCGCGCCGATACGATCGTGGGGCACCTTTATGATCCGCTGCATCCGGCCGTGCTGCGGCTGATGCAGTTCGCGACCGAGGCGGCACTGCGGCTGCGCATGCCCGTGTCGGTGTGCGGCGAGATGGCGGGCGACCCGCGGCTGACCGCGCTGCTGCTGGGGCTTGGGTTGCGATCGCTGTCGATGAGCAGCGCCGCGGTGCCGCGCGTCAAGCAAGCGATTCGCGCGCTGGATATCGACGCCGCGGCGCGGCTGGCGCGCCGCGTGATGGAACAAAGCGACCCGGCGCGTATCGCCGAGCTGGTCGAAGGATTCGGGCGGGAGCCTTAGGGTTCATCGGCCCGCCAGCAGCGGCTGCACCAGTTCCGTGACGCCGGTTGCGATGATCTGAACGCCCACGCACAGCAGCAGGAAGGCCGATAACCGTGTCACCACGCGCGTGCCCTCCACACCAACCACGCGCGAAAGGCGATCGGCGTTGCGGTAACAGAACCAGATCAGCGCGGCCATCACCATTGCCGCGGCGACGAAGCCCGTGGCGGCCGAGAATACTTCGGCCCCGGTGCGCTCGCTGCGCCCGGCGCCCAGCGCGATCGCCACGCTGATCGTGCCCGGGCCCGTAGTCAGCGGCATGGTCAGCGGGAAGAACGCCATCTGCATCACCGGCGCGGTATCCATCGCCTGCGGCGCACTGGCGCCGGCGCCGGGGTCGGGCGCGTTCAACAAGGCAAAGCCGCTGGTCGCAACGACGATGCCGCCGGCGATGCGCAGGCTGGGCACGCCGATGCCGAAGAACCCCAGCACCAGGTTGCCAAAGAAGTAGCTGCTGAGGATCACCGCCAGCGAATAGAGCGCGATCCGGCGTGACAGCGCCGCGCGCTCGCTGGGCGTGGCCCAGATCGTCATTTCGCGGAACACGAAGGCGATCCCCAGCGGGTTGATGATCGAGACCAGCGTGGCCAGCGCGAGGATCGTATCGCTGCTGAGAACCTTCCAAAGCGGCATGCGCGACCGTAGTCGCAATTTGCCGCGGCATGCTACCCAGCCGCAGCGCAAGCGACAGGGAGAGCGGTGATGCTGGTGACCCAGGGCGCGACATGACGGCGCTGATGGCGTTCGAGAACGTCGCCTGGCTGCCCGAAGGCCAGCGCTTCGCGCCCGATGACCTGCTGTTCTATGCGGCGAAGAGCAGCAGGCCGCTCGCCGAGGTCGCGGCGCATTTCGACCTGATCCTGACCGGCCCGCACGCGGAGGCGGCCTTCCCGGCCGAAACCCGCCCGTTCCTGGATGAGTCACTCACCGGCCGGATCCAGCACGATTTTTCCGACGTCGCGACCGATGCGGTAGGCCGGCGCTGGGCAGCGATCGACGGCCGCGTTCTGTACATCCGCAACCCGCATCCCCGCCTGGTGCGCGACGCGAACCGGCCGATGCCGAACGACAGCGCCGCTGACATCGCCGAATTCTTCCAGCGCATGCAGCACCGCGCCGAGGGCGGCAAGGCGGCGTTCAGCGGCATCGATGCGATCCGCGCCGCCACCTTCGCGCTGCTGCCGGTGCTGCGCCGCGATGCCGACCTGGCCGCGCTGACGTGCTGCTTCGCCGAAACTGCCGCGCGCGGCGTTGGCGTGTATGAGACCACCCGCGACCGCAGCATCGAGATGGTGTGGGAAGCGAAGTGCCGGGCATTGGCAGCACTCGACCCGGACCGTGTGAGCGTCACCGACTTTCACAGCGCCTGTCTGCTGCACATCCAAAGCCTGCACGACTCGATGGACGCCACCGCCAGGCCGGACGGCGCGGTGGCGAACAGGCGGGCCGCGGCCGACCGGCTGCCGGCACTGGTCACGCTCAGCAACCGCGGCGACCAGCGGGGCGACGCGCGCATCGGCGCTGGCCCTCTTGCCGCCGCCGATGCGCTGTCCATGCCGGGGCCGGCACTGCGCAGCCTGGCCAATGCGGTCTGCCAGGCGTTCGACGCGCCGGCCGATGCTGTGTGGCTTAATCACCCCTATCTCGGCGGCCACGAAGTGCAGATGTTCGCCCGCCGCCTGGCCGACCGGAATCGCCGCGCCGGCATTGCGCGCGATGGCCTTCCACCGCTGCGCCTTGTTTCCCATGCCTACCAGACCGAATTCCTGCGTGAATACCTGCTGGGGCCGGCGGCCGCGGCGCACATCGCCACGCCCGGCACCGACTGGCCCGCCACGCCCGAAGCGCATGTGGATGGCATCGCCCAGGCGCTGAAGCGGGCCTACACGGCGCTGCGGCGGGCGGGGGCAGAGGGCGTGCCCGGCCCGTTCTGATCAGCGCTTTGTGTCGAGCGCGAACAGGTTCGCGTCCGGGTCGGGGATGCCCAGGATGGCGCGGCTGACCAGCTGGGCGGCGATGGCGCTGAAGGTGATGCCGTTGCCGCCGAAGCCCAGCACCGCGAAGCAGCGCTTCCTATCCGGCACCGGCCCGATTGCGGGCATGCCCGTCTCGCTGTTGCCGAAGCAGCCGGCCCAGGCGAAGTCCGGCGTGGTGTCCAGCGCCGGTGTCAGGCGCGACAATTTGCGGCGGATCGCGGCGATCTTGGCGGGGATCAGCCGGTCCCGGCTGGCTTCGTCGGAAAATTCCTCGTCCTCGCCGCCGGCGATCACGCGGCCGTCGGGTGTTGTGCGCAGATACAGGTAGGGGTCCGCCGCCTGCCAGATCAGGCAGCAGCTGGGCCAGAGGTTCTCCGGCTGCGGTCGCGTGGCCAAGGCCCAGGTGGAGCTCACCGAATACCCCTTGGGCCGCAGGAAAGGCGCAAGCTCGAACCCCGTGGCGAGCACCACGTGGCGGGCGCGGATGCGCGCGCCGGCATCGGTGGTCAGCGTCACGCCGTCGCGGCCCTGGTCCATATCCAGCACGTCCACGGGCGCGAAAAGCTGGGCTCCCCGCGCCTCGGCCGACCGCCACAGGCCGCGCACCAGGCGCACGGGATCAAGCTCGGCGTTGCCGGCCGACCAGATGGCCCCCGGCTTGTCCACGTTCGCCAGGCGCCGGAGTTCATCGCGGAACATCATGCGTGACCGCAGGCCGATCTTCTGTCGCGCGGCGGCCTCATCCTTGAGCCCGGAGAAATCCAGCACGTCGCCGGGCAGGTAGGTGGTGTGGCGCTCGCGGAAGCCGCATTTGATGCCCAGGTCGGCGATGCGGCCCTGCAGCGCCCCGACCGCCTGCGCCGAGCGCCACCAGGCGCGGGCGGCCTTGGCGCGCCCCACCTTGCCGGCCAGCAGGGTCAGCGGCTGGTCGAGTTCGAACTGCAACAGCGCGGTGCTTGCCGGCGTGGAGCCGACCACCATGCCGCGCCGGTCGAACACACCGACACTCAGTCCGGCCAGCAGCAGAGCGTCGGTCACCAGCGCGCCGGAAACCCCGCCGCCCACCACCGCGACATCGACCCGAAGTCCGTCCGGGGGCATGCGGGGCGGGCGCTTGGCCTCACCCCGAGCCAGCCACAGCGGCGTGCCGGTGCGCAGATCACGGTCGGCTGAAGGCGTGCCCTTGGCTGCCATGCGTCGTCGGGACCTTATGTGTTTTGGCGGTTCGCACCGCCTTGTGCTACGGCCCGGCCGCCAGATCAGGAGTTCCCGGCATGCCCAACGACGCCCCCAACGCTTTCACCGACTATGCGGTTGCCGACCTGGCGCTTGCCGGCTGGGGCCGCAAGGAGATCGCGATCGCGGAAACCGAGATGCCCGGCCTGATGGCGGTGCGCGCTGAATACGGCCCCAGCCAGCCGCTGAAGGGCGCGCGCATCGCCGGCAGCCTGCACATGACCATCCAGACCGCCGTGCTGATCGAAACCCTTGCCCACCTGGGCGCGGAAATCCGCTGGGCGTCGTGCAACATCTTCTCCACCCAGGATCACGCGGCCGCCGCGATCGCCGCGCGGGGCATTCCGGTGTTCGCCAAGAAGGGTGAGTCGCTGGTCGAATACTGGGATTACGCGCGCAGAATCTTCGACTGGCATGACGGTGGCGTGCCGAACATGATCCTTGACGACGGCGGCGATGCCACGCTGCTGGTGCATTACGGACTGCGCGCCGAGCAGGGCGACACCAAGTTCCTCGACAAGCCCGAGAACGAGGAAGAAGAAGCCTTCTTCGCGCTGATCAAGGACACGCTGAAGACCCGCCCCGGCTGGTTCGCCAAGCTGGCCGCCGCAATCAAGGGCGTGACCGAGGAAACCACCACCGGCGTGCATCGACTTTATACGATGGAGAAGGAGGGCAAGCTGCTGTTCCCCGCCATCAACGTGAACGACAGCGTCACCAAGTCGAAGTTCGACAACCTGTATGGCTGCCGTGAATCACTGGTGGATGGCATCCGCCGCGGCACCGACGTGATGATGGCCGGCAAGGTGGCGCTGGTGGCGGGCTTCGGCGACGTCGGCAAAGGCTCGGCCGCGTCCTTGCGCAACGCCGGCTGTCGCGTGGTGGTGACCGAGATCGATCCGATCTGCGCCCTGCAGGCCGCGATGGAAGGCTACGAGGTGGTGACGATGGAGGACGCGGCACCCCGCGCCGACATCTTCGTCACGGCCACCGGCAACGTGGACGTCATCACCGCCGACCACATGCGGGCCATGAAAGACCGCGCCATCGTCTGCAACATCGGCCATTTCGACAGCGAGATCCAGGTCGGCGCGCTCAGGAACTACAAGTGGCACAACGTGAAGCCGCAGGTGGACGAGATCGAGTTCCCCGATGGCAAGCGCATCATCCTGCTGTCCGAAGGGCGCCTGGTGAACCTGGGCAACGCCACGGGCCACCCGAGTTTCGTGATGTCGGCCAGCTTCACCAACCAGACGCTGGCGCAGATCGAGATCTTCACCAACCCGGGCAAGTATTCGAAGAAAGTCTATACCCTGCCAAAGACGCTTGATGAGAAGGTGGCGGCCTTGCACCTGGCCAAGGTGGGCGCGAAGCTGACGAAGATGACGCCCAAGCAGGCGGAATATCTCGGCATCGGCCCGCAGGGACCCTTCAAGCCGGAGCAGTATCGGTACTGAGCATGCACCAGATCACGAGCATAGAGGCGCTGGAGGCGCTGTATGGCGCGCCCAGCGAAGGCGCGGTGCTGAAGGAGGTGGACCACATCCACCCCACCTACGCCGCCTTCATCGAAGCCGCCCCCTTCTGCGTGCTGGCCACCAGCGGGCCGGAGGGGCTGGATGCCACGCCGCGTGGCGACGGGCCGGGCTTCGTGGGTGTCGAGGGCACGCACACCCTGCTGCTGCCGGACCGGCGCGGCAACAACCGCGTTGATTCGCTCCGCAACATCGTGCGTGACGCACGGGTCGCGCTGCTGTTCATCATCCCCGGCGTGAACGAAAGCCTGCGCGTGAACGGCACCGCGGTGATCAGCACCGAGTCTGCGCTGCTTGAACGCTTCGTGGAACAGGGCAAGCTGCCCCGCAGCGTGCTGGTGGTGACCGCCGAGCGGGTCTATTTCCAGTGCGGCAAGGCGTTCATCCGCTCGAAGCTGTGGGACCCTTCGCGCCATGTACCGCGCGAGACCCTACCCACCGCCGGGACGATCCTGGCCGAGGTCACGGCCGGGCGGTTCGGCGGCGCGGACTACGACAAGGTGTATCCGCAGCGGCTCAAGGAGACGCTGTACTAGCCTGCTGCTTCCGCGCCGGCCCGCTTTGTTGTAACTGGCGTTCAACGGGCGGCACGCCCGGGTCAAGCCACTTGAACCAAACATGGGGGGAAACGATCCCGATGAACCGCCGGAACATCCTGCGCGGCAGCACCATTGCCGCCGCCGCGACCGCCACGCTCGCCGCCCCCGCGCTGGCCCAGCCGGCGATGCCGGAAGTGCGCTGGCGGCTGACCTCGGGCTTCCCGCGCCCGCTCGATGCGCTCTATGGCGTGGCCGAGATGGTGGGCCGCGTGGTCGGGCAGATGACCGATGGGCGCTTCCGCATCCAGACCTTCCCGGCCGGCGAAATCGTGCCCAGCCTGGGCGCGTTCGAGGCCACGCAGAACGGCAGCGTCGAAGCCAGCCACGTGCCGAACTACTGGTTCTTCGGCCGCCAGGCGGCGCTGGCCTTCGAAACCGGTGTGCCCTTTGGCTTGACGCAGCGGCAGCAGAATGCCTGGGTGTTCCATGGCGGCGGGCTGGAGCTGCTGCACGAGACGCTGAAGCCCTTCAACATGATCAGCTTCCCGGCCGGCAACACCGGCTGCCAGATGGGCGGCTTCTTCCGCAAGGAAATTCGCACGCCGGACGACGTGAAGGGCCTGAAGTTCCGCATTGCCGGCCTGGGCGGCACCGTCATGCAGCGCCTGGGCGCGGTGCCGCAGCAGCTGGCGCCCGGCGACATCTATCCGGCGCTTGAGCGCGGCACGGTCGATGCAGCCGAGTTCGTCGGGCCGTATGACGACGAGAAGCTGGGCCTGATCCGCGTGGCACCCTTCTACTACTTCCCCGGCTTCTGGGAGCCGGGCTCGCAGTTGTCGCTGAACGTCAACCTGGATGCCTGGAACCGCCTGCCGGAGCACTACAAGGCGATCGTGCAGGCCGCGGCCGCGCAGGCCAATGTGGAGCTGATGGCACGCTACGATGCGTGGAACGCGCTGGCGATCCGCCGCCTGGTCGCCGCCGGCGCGCAGTTGCGCCCGTTCTCGCGCGAGATCCTGGCCGCGGCCTGGACCGAAAGCCACAAGCTGTACGACGAGCTGGCCGCCGGCAACGCGGTGTTCAAGAAGGTCTATGACAACTGGCGCCCGTTCCGCGACCAGCAGTTCCAGTGGGCGCGGGTGGCCGACAACACCTACGAGAACTTCGCCTTCACGGCGGCGCAGACCGTTCGCTGACGGTCGAAGGGGGCGTCCGCCGGGCGCCCCCCCTTGCCTCGCGGCTCTATTGCTGCGAGTCCCGGCCCCGCACCATGCGTAATCCCATCGCGGCAATGGCCACCGTCAGGACCGGGGCCAGCACATTCAGGACCGCATGGGGTGCATAGGCATAGGTCGGCACGCCCAGCGTTGCCGCCATGAACGCGCCGCAACTGTTCCACGGCACCAGTGGAGACGTGACCGTGGCCGCGTCGCCCAGCGCGCGCGACAGCACGGCGGGCGCCAGGCCGCGCGCGCGGAAGGTGGGGCGGAACATGCGACCGGGCAGCAGGATCGCGATGTACTGATCGGCGGCCACCACGTTGGTCGCGATCGACGAACCGGCCAGCGCTCCCACCAGCGACCCGGTGCCCCGCGCCGCCGCGATCACCGGCGCGATCAGGCGGTCCAGCGCGCCGATGCGCTCGATCACGCCGCCGAAGGCCAGGGCCGCGATCACCAGCCAGATCGTGCCCAGCATGCTGGCCATGCCGCCGCGCGACAGCAGCAGGTCGATCGCCGGTTCGCCGGTGCCTGACCGGTAGCCGCTGGCCAATGCGAGCCATACGCCCTTCAGGAGCCCGATCGCCACTGGCAGGCCGTCGGCCTGGGCGAATGCCAGCACCCGGCCTGGTGCGGTGGCCACGGCAAGCGCGCCGGCCGACAGGGCGGACACGAAGATCGTGGTGAAAGGCGGGCAGCGCAGCAGCGCCAGCACCCCCACCACCGCCAGCGGCAGGAACAGCAGCGGCGAGACCGGGAATGCGGCCTGGATGCGCTGCAGCTTCTCGGCCGTGTCGCCGGCGGCGGGCACGCCCATTAGCCAGAAAAGGACGAGCGCCGCGAGCAGGGCCGGCACGGCGGTGAACAGCGCCTCGCGTAGATGCGCATAGAGGTCGGCACCCGCGGTCGATGCCGCCAGGTTGGCCGACGCGCTCAATGGCGACACGAGCGCGCCGAAATAGGCGCCGGAGATCACCGCGCCCGCCGCCGTGGCCACATTAAGCCCCATGGTCGCGGCAATGCCCATGAGCCCGATGCCGACGGTGCCGGCGACGGTCCAGGAATTGCCGATGCACAGCGACACCAGCGCGGCGATGGCACAGGCGGTGACGTGGAACTGGTCGGCGCTGAGCAGGCCCAACCCGTAGTACACCATCGCCACCAGGGTGCCGCTGAGCGCCCAGGTGCCGATCAGGCTGCCGACCGCGAACAGGATGAAGATCACGCCGATGCCGGCCGACACGCTGGCGATTGCCGCCTCGCGCAGCGCCGGCAGGCCATGGCCGCGCCGCCAGCCGATGCCGACCGCGACCATGGTGGCCAGCACCAGGGCCACCTGGTTGGGGCCGGTGGCCCCCTCGGCGCCGAACAGCGCGAAGGACAGGCCAAGCAGCAGCACCAGCGTGGCGATCGGGATGATCGCTTCCGGGATACTAAGCCGTTGCGGCAGGGTCGGCTCGGGGGCGATCGGCATGGCCTCCGGGCCAGGAGTGGGCTGGTGCTGCCGGTGGGAATCGAACCCACGACCCCGTCCTTACCAAGGACGTGCGCTACCCCTACGCTACGGCAGCAGCCCAGGTGCGCGCGCGTGGTGCCATAGTGCCGCGCCCCACGCAAGCACGGTCATGCAGGCTGGGCGGCGGGTTTAGCGCCTTGGCTGCACCGGCGTGACCCGCGCCGGCGCCGGGCGCACCACCGGCCGGGGCGGCGGGGTCTGCACCACCGGGGTCGGCGCGGGGGGCGGTGGGTCGCCCTGGCAGGTCACGCGCATCTCGCCCTGCGTGGTGCGGCGGTTCACCGACTCGCGCAGCTGCATCCGCCCAGCCAGCGGGATGGTGCAATAGGCATCGATCTGCCGTGCGGCGGTGTCCAGCATGCCATCGCCGATCTTCTCCACCCCGTCCTTGGCGCGCACCAGCAGCTCCAGCGGGCTGGTATCGCCGGCGCAGGCGGCAAGGCCCAGCGTGGCGGCAAGCACGACAAGGCGCTTCGACATGGCGCGTTCCCTCCCAAGGGCAATGACCGTTGCGCAAGGCTACCGTTCCGTGCGTGCAACGGCAAGCCGCGCTTGACGCGAAACCTGCCCTTCCGCCACACCTGCCGCGATGACCACCAGGCCGCCCCGCACGCCGACCCTGACGAAGCAGGCCGAGGCGGCGCGGGCGGAGCGCCTCGCGCGGTCGGCGGCGGCGCTGCGGAAAAACCTGCGCCGGCGCAAGGCAGCGACCCTCAAACCGCCGGCCAAGGACAGCGACTCGACACGCGGTTGAGTGCGTGGCCGGTCCGCGCTATGCCGCGCGACCACGCCCACGGAGCCGCCCGCGCCGCATGCCGATCATGCCCGACCACTGGATCCGCCGCATGGCGACCGACCGGGCCATGATCACGCCGTTCGTGGAAGCCCAGCGGCGCGACGGCGCGATCAGCTTCGGCCTGTCGTCCTTCGGCTACGATGCCCGCGTGGCCGACGAATTCCGCGTGTTCACCAACGTCAATTCCGCGATCGTCGATCCCAAGGCGTTCTCGGCCGACAGCTTCGTGGAACGCAGATCCGACGTGTGCATCATCCCGCCCAACAGTTTCGCGCTGGCGCACACCGTTGAGTATTTCCGCATCCCGCGCGACGTGCTGGTGATCTGCCTGGGCAAAAGCACCTATGCGCGCTGCGGCATCATCGTGAACGTCACCCCCCTGGAACCCGAATGGGAAGGCCAGGTGACGATCGAGATCAGCAACACCACGCCGCTGCCGGCCAAGATCTACGCCAACGAGGGCATCTGCCAGTTCCTGTTCCTGCAGGGGGCGGGTGCTCCGGACGTCAGCTACGCCGACCGGGCGGGCAAATACATGCGCCAGCGCGGCGTCGCGCTGCCGAAGCTTTAGGACAGGGACTTCGATGGATCGGATCGCGATACGCGGCGGCCACCCACTCTCCGGCCAGATCATCATCGGCGGCGCCAAGAACGCGGCCCTGCCGCTGATGGCCGCGGGCCTGCTGACCGACGCGCGGCTGACGCTGACCAACGTGCCGAAACTCGCCGATATCGCCACCATGGCGGCGCTGCTGGCGCAGCACGGCATCGCCGTGGAGCAGACCGACAATGAAGGCCGCGTGCTGCGCCTGGGTGGCGCCATCAGCAACAGCACCGCGCCCTATGACCTGGTGCGCAAGATGCGAGCCTCGGTGCTGGTGCTGGGCCCCATCCTGGCGCGCTGCGGCGAAGCCCGCGTGTCCCTGCCCGGCGGCTGCGCCATCGGCACCCGCCCCGTGGACCTGCACCTCAAGGGGTTCGAGGCGATGGGCGCCAGCATCGACCTCAGCGGCGGCTACATCAACGCGCGCGTGCGGGGCCGCCTGCAGGGCGCCAGCATCGTCTCGCCCTTCGTCTCGGTCGGCGCGACCGAGAACATCATGATGGCCGCCACCCTGGCCGACGGCACCACCACGCTGGTCAACGCCGCGCGCGAGCCCGAGATCATCGACCTGGCCGACTGCCTGAACGCGATGGGCGCGAAGGTGTCCGGCGCCGGCACCGACCGCATCACCATCGAAGGGGTCGCGCGGCTGCATGGCGCGACGCACGCCATCATTCCCGACCGGATCGAAACCGGCACCTACGCGATCGCCGCTGCGATCGCCGGCGGCGACGTGATGCTGGAAGGCGGGCGGCTCGATCACCTGGCCGCGCTGGCCACCAGCCTGCAGCGCGCCGGCGTGGAGATGGCGCGCGAGAATGGCGGCATCCGGGTGCGCCGGCTGAACGGCCGCGTGCACGGCGCCGATGTGATGACCGAACCCTATCCCGGCTTCCCCACCGACATGCAGGCGCAGTTCATGGCGCTGATGACCATGGCCGAGGGGGCCGCGATGGTGACCGAGACGATTTTTGAGAACCGGTTCATGCACGTGCCGGAGCTCGCGCGCATGGGGGCGGACATCGTTGTCCACGGCGCATCCGCCATCGTGCGGGGCGTGCCGAAACTCTCCGGCGCCCCGGTGATGGCAACCGACCTGCGCGCCTCGGTCTCGCTGGTGCTGGCAGGCCTGGCGGCGGGCGGCGAGACCATCGTGAACCGGGTGTATCACCTCGATCGCGGCTATGAGCGCATCGAGGAGAAGCTTTCCGCCTGTGGGGCGGCGATCGAGCGGCTGGCGGGGTAGGGTGAGGGGCGCTTCGCCGCGGATCACCCCGCCGCCTCCCGCGCCAGTTCCAATTCGAGCCACGCCTCCTCGGCGGCGTGCAGCGCCGCCTGCGCGCGGGCCAGCGCGGCGGAGTGCCGGTCGAACAGGGCGCGGTCGCGCGCGAACAGTTTTGGATCATCGAGCGCCGCCTGCGCCGCGTCGATCTCGCGCTGCAGCGTCTCGATGCGCCCGGGCAGGGTTTTCAGCGCGTGCAGCTGGGTGAAGCTCAGCCCGGCCTTCGGCGCCACCGAAGCCGCGCGCGGCGCGGCACTGCGCACCACCGGCGCCGCCGCACCCTCCGGCGCGCGCACGCCAAAGCCGCGCTGCGCCACCAGATCGGAATAGCCGCCCGCATATTCCTGCCAGCGCCCGGACGCTTCGCTGGCGATCACGCTGGTCGCGACCCGATCGAGAAAGTCGCGATCATGGCTGACGACGATGATGGTGCCGGCATAGTCTGAAAAAACCTCCTGCAGCAGGTCGAGCGTTTCCAGGTCCAGGTCGTTGGTCGGCTCGTCCAGCACCAGCAGGTTCGAAGGTGCCGCCAGCGCGCGGGCCAGCAGCAGCCGGCCACGCTCGCCGCCGGAAAGTTTTGACACCGGCGTGCGCGCCTGCTCCGGCAGGAACAAAAAGTCCTTCATGAAGCCGATCACGTGGCGCTGCTGACCCGCGACCAGGATGGAATCGCCACGCCCGCCGGTCAGCGCATCGGCCAGCGTGGTCCCTGGATCAAGCCCGCTGCGCATCTGGTCGAGCGTGACCATCTGCAGGCCGCTGCCGAGCGTCACGCGCCCCGAATCGGGCACCAGGCGCCCCACCAGCATGTGCAGCAGCGTGGTCTTGCCCGCGCCATTGGGACCAACGATGCCCACCCGGTCGCCGCGCATGATGCGGGTGGAGAAGTTCTCCACCACCGGTGCGCCGGACCACGCCTTGGTGATGCCTTCGGCCGCGATCACCAGGCTGCCGCTGCCCTCGCCCGACGCGGCGGCCAGCTTCGCCGTGCCGGTCGGCCCCACCCGCGCGCGGCGCTTTTCGCGCAAGGCGGCCAGCTCGCCCACGCGCCGCATGTTGCGCTTGCGTCGCGCGGTCACGCCGTAGCGCAGCCAGTGTTCCTCGCGCACGATCTTGCGATCCAGCTTGTGCGCTTCCGCTTCCTCCTGCTCCAGCACCTGGTCGCGCCACGTCTCGAAATGCGCGAAGCCCTGATCGAGCCGCCGCGTCGTGCCGCGATCCAGCCAGACCATGGCGCGCGACAGCGACGCCAGGAATTTTCGGTCGTGGCTGATCAGCACCAGCGCGCCCGGCATGGCGCCCAGCTCGCCTTCCAGCCATTCGATGGCAGGCAGGTCCAGGTGGTTGGTGGGCTCGTCCAGCAGCAGCAGGTCGGGGTTGGGCGCCAGCACCGCGGCCAGCGCCGCGCGCCGCGCCTCGCCGCCGGAAAGCGTGCCCGGTTCGCGCGCCGGATCAAGACCCAGCGCGTCCAGCAGATAGGGCACGCGCGAAAAATCGTCGCCGGGCGCCAGGCCCGCCTCGACATGCGCCCCCACCGTGGCAGCGGTGCCGAAATCGGGCTCCTGCGGCAGGTAGCGCAGCGTGGCGCGCGGGCGCGGCAGGCGTGTGCCGGCATCGGGCGGGACCAGGCCCGCGGCGATGCGCAGCAGCGTCGATTTGCCGCTGCCGTTGCGGCCAACGAGTGCAATCCGGTCACGCGGCGCAATGTTCAGCGACGCGCCCGCCAGCAAGGGCGTGGCGCCGAAGGTCAGGTGGATGTCCTGCAGGATGAGGTCGGGCGGCGCGGCCATGGCGGGGGTGTAGAGTGATTTCAGGTCAGGTGGAATCGCCTGACCACTCGGACATCGCGACCGAACAGGACTCTGCCCAGGCATGCGTTAACCACGAGGTGGTTGCTTTCGCGCCCGCAGCATGCCACATGCAGGTCGCCGCATCGCGGCACCGGGCGCTCCAGCCGCGTTGCCGGGAGAATTCACCCCTCCGGGGTTGCTCCCCGCCTGTCGAGCGCTTCGATCATTCTGCCGACACGCCCAGCTTCGCGGGGGCCTCTGTCCCCAACGCGGTCGCCACGGGCGGCCGCGACGAAGGATTTTTCGTGACCAAGTTCGAAGACCTCGGCCTGTCCAGCACGCTGCTGCGTGCGCTGGCCGATGAAGGCTACACCACCCCCACCCCCATCCAGGCGCAGTCCATCCCTGCCTTGCTGACCGGCCGCGACCTGCTGGGCATCGCGCAAACGGGCACCGGCAAGACCGCTGCCTTCGCGCTGCCCATCCTGCACCGCCAGGCCGCCAGCAAGCGCCCGCCCACGCCGCGCGGCTGCCGCGCCCTGGTGCTGGCACCGACGCGCGAGCTCGCGCTGCAGATCGGCGAAAGCTTCAGGGCCTATGGCAAGCAGCAGCGGGTTTCCGTTGCCGTGATCATCGGCGGCGTCGGCCATGCCGGCCAGGTGCGCGCCATGGCCCGCGGCGTCGATGTGCTGGTCGCCACCCCCGGCCGCCTGCTGGACCACATGGGCAGCAACGCCGTTCGGCTCGACGCCACGGAGGTCGTGGTACTGGACGAAGCCGACCACATGCTTGACCTCGGCTTCATCGTGCCGATCCGCAGGATCGTGGCCAAGCTGCCGAAGCCCCGGCAAACGCTGTTCTTCAGCGCCACCATGCCGCGCGAGATCGAGACGCTGGCCAGCGAAATGCTGCACGACCCCGTGCGTGTCTCCGTCGCCCCCGTCGCCACCACGGCCGAGCGCGTCGACCAGCGCGTGATGCTGGTGGAGCATGCCCGCAAGCGCGACCTGCTGGTCACGATCGCCGCCGAGCCCAGCGTGACGCGCGGCCTGGTGTTCACCCGCACCAAGCGCGGCGCCGATCGCGTGGCCGAGCACCTGGAGGGTGCCGGCATCGCCGCCGCCGCGATCCATGGCAACAAAAGCCAGGGCCAGCGCGAACGTGCGCTGGAGGCATTCAAGTCGGGCCGCGTGCGCATCCTGGTCGCCACCGACATCGCGGCCCGCGGCATCGACGTGGACGGCGTTTCGCACGTGGTGAACTTCGACCTGCCGGAAGTGCCGGAAGCCTATGTGCACCGCATCGGCCGCACCGCGCGTGCCGGTGCCGCGGGCGTGGCCATTGCCTTCTGCAGCGACGACGAGGCGGGCATGCTGCGCGACATCGAGAAGCTGACGCGCCAGTCCATTCCCCGCATCGACCGGCGCCAGCCCGGCGCGCAGCATGCGCACCCGGCCCGGCCCGCGCCCCGCCCGCAGCAGCAGCGCCGCCCGGCGCCGCAGGCGAACCGGGGGCGGCCGCCGCAGCGTCGCCGCGCCTGAGACCCGGCCATGCTGCCCCGGCGCACCTTCGCCATCATCGCGCATCCGGACGCCGGCAAGACCACGCTGACCGAAAAGCTGCTGCTGTCCGGCGGCGCCATCCGCCAGGCAGGCGAGGTGAAGGCCCGCGGCGATGCACGCCGCGCGCGCAGCGACTGGATGGAGATCGAGCGCGCGCGCGGCATCAGCGTGACCAGCAGCGTGATGACCTTCCAGCGCGGCGGCATCGCCTTCAACCTGCTGGACACGCCCGGCCACCAGGATTTTTCCGAGGACACGTATCGCACCCTGACCGCCGTCGATTCGGCGGTCATGGTGATCGACGCCGCCAAGGGCATCGAAAGCCAGACGCGCAAACTGTTCGAGGTCTGCCGCCTGCGCGACATCCCGATCATCACCTTCGTCAACAAGGTCGATCGGGAGGCCCAGGATTCTTTCGCGCTGATGGACGAGATCTCGTCGACGCTGGCGCTGGACACGTCGCCGATGCTGTGGCCGATCGGCAGCGGCTTGCAGTTCCGCGGCCTGTACGACTTGCGCAAGCCCGCGCTGCTGCTGGCGGGCGCCGACGGCACGGCAGGTTTTTCGCGCCGCGTGGAACTGTCCGGTCTCGATGACCCGACGCTGGCCGAATACCTGCGCGAGGACGACCTGGCGGCGTTGCGCGAATCCGCCGCGCTGGCGCTGGCCGGCTGCCCGGAACCCGACACGCAGAGCTATCGGGAAGGCCACCTGACGCCAACATTCTTCGGCAGTGCGCTGCGCGAATTCGGCGTGGCCGAGCTGCTGGATGCGCTGGCCGAAATGGCGCCAGGCCCGCGCCCGCAGCCGGCCGAGCCTTCGCCCATTCCGCCCGAGGCGCCGGAGACCACCGGCTTCGTGTTCAAGGTCCAGGCCAACATGGACCCCAACCACCGCGACCGCATTGCCTTCCTGCGCGTGTGCAGTGGAAGATTCCGCCGCGGCATGCGGCTGACCCCGGTGCGCACCGGCAAGTCGATGGCGGTGACCGCGCCGATCTTCTTCTTCGCCCAGGAGCGGGAACTCGCCGAGGAGGCCGAGCCCGGCGACATCATCGGCATTCCCAACCACGGCACGCTGCGCGTCGGCGATACGCTGACCGAAAATTCTACGGTGAAGATCACGGGCCTGCCCGACTTCGCGCCGGAAATTCTCCGCGCAGTACGGCTCGCCGATCCGATCAAGGCAAAGCAGCTGCGCAAGGGCCTGTCCGACCTGGCCGAGGAAGGCGTGGTGCAGGTGCTGCGCCCGATCCTGGGCAGCGACTGGGTGGTGGGCGTCGTCGGTAAGCTGCAGCTCGACGTGCTGGAATCGCGGCTGAAGGCCGAGTACGGCGTGGCGGTGCGGCTGGAATCGATGGGCGCCGAACTGGCGCGCTGGGTTTCCGGCGCACGCGACGAGGTCGAGAAGTTCGTCGCCCGCAACCGTGGTGACATCGCCGAGGACCGCGACGGCGCACCGGTGTTCCTGGCGCCGAACCGCTGGCGGCTCAACCGCGCGGCGGAGGATTTCCCGGCGCTGGGTTTTGCCGCGACGCGCGAGCGGGCGTAGCGCCGGGGTGTTCCTGTCCGCACGACGCAAGCGCCCCTATGGCAGATGCGGGATCAGCACATCGCGTGAGCCGCGCGCGGTGGCACTGGCCCAGTTGGTGATGATGTCGGCCACGCTGGCCACGTCATACGCCCCGGCGCCCGGGCCAACCCCCAGGTAGCGCGCACCCGCCAGCATCACGCTGTCGAAGCGCAGCGCCTCGCTGGTCAGCAGGATCAGCAGCAGCACGCCGCGCCAGCCCTCGGCCCCGCTGACGCTGCCGTCGCAGGCGGCCAGGTCGCTCAGCAGCTTGATCGGATCGATCTTGACCACGCCGGCGCCGCGCATGCCCAGGTCAGGGTAGCTGCCGTCGCTGGGCAGGTTCTTGTGCCGTCCACCGGGCAGATCGGGCGCGCGGCCGGTCTTCGGCGTGAAGCGGTTCCAGTTGGCGCGCCCCTTGCCGCGGAACCCGTGCAGGTAAAGATCGCGGCGATCCAGCGCGATCTCCAGCGTCGGTGCATTCACGGGGGCCGCGACCTCCAGCACCGCCACACCGGTGCGGTCGCGCTCCAGCCGGTCGCGCACGCGCGCCAGGCTGGAGGGATAGAAATACATGGTCAGCTGGATGTGGTCGCCAAGCCACGCGGGCAGCGCGGCCAGCGACGCTTCGCCTGATGCGCGCGCCATGCACGAACGTTACCGGTGCGGCCAGGGGAAGGAAACGCCGCCACCTTCGCGTGGTGGTTGGGGCGCTACTCCGCGCGGATCCGCAGGTTCGCGATCACCGGCGCCCAGCGCGCGGCATCGGCGGCGATGCGGGCACCCAGCGCCTCCGGCGGCGCATCGACCGGTTCCAGGCCGAGCGCGGTCACGCGCGCGCGCAAGCCCGGTTCCGCAAGGCTCGTGCGCACCACGGCGTTGACGCGCGCGACCACGGCCGGGTCGGTGCCGGCGGGTGCTACCAGGCCGTGCCAGCCCACGGCGGTCAATTCCGGAAGGCCCAGTTCGGCCATCGTCGGCACCTCCGGCAGGGTGGCGCTGCGCGCGTCGCTGCTGACGGCAAGGGCGCGCAACGTGCCGGCCCGCACCGCTTCCGCCACCGCGCCGATATTGATCGCCACCGCGTCCAGGCTGCCGGCCAGCAGGTCGTTCACCGCCAGCTGGCCGCCGCGATACGGCGCATGGGTGAAGCGCTTTCCGGCAGCCGCGAACAGTTGCGCACTGACCAGGTGCGCCAGGCTGCCGTTGCCCGGCGTGCCGACCGATGGCGCATCGGCCGCGACCAGCGCGGCCAGGTCCGTCAGGTGGCTGTCGGCCCGCACCACGAAAATCTGCGCCACGCGCACCGCTTCGACCACGGGCGCGAAATCGCGCAGCGGGTTGAAGCCGGCGCGGGCGAACAGCAAGGGGTTGATCGACAGCGGGTCGGCACCCGCCAGCAGCGTATAGCCATCGGGCTTTTCGCGCGCGACCGACTCGTATGCCAGGTTGCCGCCCGCGCCAGGGCGGTTCTCCACCACAACCGGGTGCGGCAGCGCCGCGGTCAGCGCGCGCGCCAGCAGGCGCGCCAGCACATCCTGGCTGCCGCCGGGTGCCACGGGCACCACCAGGCGGATCGACTTTTCCGGCCACTGCGCACGCGCCAAGCGCGGCAGCGCGAGCGCTGCAACGGCCAGCAGGCCGCGGCGCGACAGGTTCATGCCGCGCTCCCGGCCAGCGCCGCGCCCTGGCGCGCGCACCAGTCGCCGAAACGTTCGCCAAACGCGCGGCCTCGCGCGAAGGCAGCGAAATACGGCTCCAGCGCGGCCGCGATGCCGCCCTCGGCCACCTTTTCGTGCGTCTTCACGGCCAGCCGCGTGCCATCGGCCGCGCCGCCGAGGTAGATGGCGAAGTGGTCGGGCTGGCGGCCGACAATGCCGATCTCGGCCGAGTAGGGGCGCGCGCAACCGTTCGGGCAGCCGGTGATGCGCAGCACGATCGGCTCGCTCGCCAGGCCGTGCCGCGCCATGGCGGCATGCACGCTGTCCAGCAGTGGTGCATGGATGCGCTCGGCTTCCGACAAAGCCAGGCCGCAGGTCGGCAGCGCCGGGCAGGCGAGCGACCGGCGGGCCAGCGGCGTGATGTCGGCCGCAAGGGCCACGCCGTGGCGACGGAACACGCCCTCGATCGCGGCCTGGTCCAGGGGGTCAAGACCCGACAGCAGGATGTCCTGGTCGGGCGTCAGGATGGGGGCGGCGGAGAATTCCTGCACGACCTCGCGCAGCGCATTGCCGAGCGCGCCCTGGATGCGGCCGGACGAAACCGGGATGCCCAGCCAGGACCGCCCATCGCCCTGGGTGTGCCAGCCCAGGTGGTCGGGCATGGCGAAGCGCGGCAGCGCCGTCGGCGCTTCCATCACCGCGCCGAAATTCTCGTCGAGCCGCGCCTTGGTCCAGGCCAGGCCAAGATCGTCGATCACGTATTTCAGCCGCGCGCGCTTGCGGTCGGCGCGGTCGGCGAAGTCGCGCGCCAGCATCACCACGGCCTTGACGCCCTGCAGCAGGTGTTCGGCCGGCACGCGCGCCACGGGCGTGGCCAGGCGCGGATAGGTGCGCGGCTTGTTGTGCGTCATGCCCAGGCCACCACCGACGCACAGCGTGTAGTGCGTGATGTGGCCCGTGTGATCGGCCTCCGCGACCAGGCCCAGATCGTTGGTCAGCACATCGACCGTGTTGTCGCTGGCATGCGCGATGCCGATCTTGAATTTCCGGGGCAGGTAGGTGGGGCCGTACAGCGGCTCGTCCTCGCCGCCGGCGCCGTCATCCTGGCCGTCGATGAAGATGGCGTGGTGGGATCGGCTGCGCGGCAGCAGGTCCGACGACAGCATGTGCGCGGCCGCTTCCAGCTCCCTGTGCAACCGGTCGCGGATCGGCGCCGGCGTGGCGGTGACGTTGCGCACGACGTCGCCGCAGGTGGCGAAGGTGGTCAGCAGCGTGGCTTCCACGTCGGCGATTGCGGCGCGCAGATTGTCCTTTGCGACTGCGTGGAATTGGAAGGTCTGGCGCGTGGTGATGCGCAGACTGCCATTGCCGTAGCGGCCCGCCAGGTCGTCCAGCGCCAGGTATTGCGCGGCGGTCAGGCGGCCGGCAGGCACCCGCGCGCGCACCATGAACTGCCAGTCCTTCTCGTGCCCCGCCTGCTTCAGTCGGGTCGCGGTATCGCGGTCGTACTGCTCGTAGGTGCCGTGGAATTTCAACAGCGTATAGGCGGCCTCGCTGACCTGCGGGGCATCGCGATCGGCCAGTTCCGCGGCGATGCTGCCGCGCAGGCCCCGGCTTTCCGCCTTGACGTGCTCGGCATGCGACAGGCGGGCGGACGGCGAGCCATCGGGCATGGGGGCGGCCTCAATAACGATGGACAAAGCGTATTTGCTTAATCTACGATCTGTCAATGTCATTAATGGGATTGGACCACATCCAGTGATCGTGAAATCCCGCGCGCCCTTGTCTCCGGGTATGGTGGCGCTGGTTGGCGCGGGCCCCGGCGATCCGGAGCTGCTGACGCTCGCCGCTGCGCGCGCGATCAGCGAGGCCGATGTGGTGCTGCACGACACGCTGGCCGGCCGTGCTGCCATCGCGCATATGCGCCGCGGCGCCGAGGCGATCGCGGTGGGCAAGCGCAAGGCCGCCGCCCCCATGAAGCAGGCCCGCATCACCGCGCTGCTGATCGACAAGGCGCGCGCCGGCCGCCGCGTGGTGCGGCTGAAGGGGGGTGATCCCTTCGTGTTCGGCCGCGGCGGCGAGGAATTCCTGGCACTCACCGCCGCAGGGATTCCCGTAAGAATCATTCCCGGCGTCTCCGCGGGCCTGGCGGCACCGGCTGCCGCCGGCATTCCGGTGACGCATCGGGCCGTGGCCGGTGCCGTGGCCTTCGTCACCGGCCACGACGAAACCGGCGCGCTGCCGGAAGCGCTCGACTGGGCGGCGCTGGCACGGGGTGCCCCCACCATCGTCGCCTTCATGGCGCTGTCCAATCTGGACGCGCTGGCGGTGCGGCTGCTGCAGGCAGGCCGCCCCGCCGGCGAACCCGTGGCCGTGATTGCGCGCGCCACGCTGCCGGACGAACAGGTCATCACCGGCACTCTGGGCGGCATCACGCTGGCGGTTCGCCGCGCTAATCTGCCGTCGCCGGCCACGATCGTGATCGGGCCGGTGGTGGGGCTGGCCGCGTCGCTGCCCAGCCGGGCGCTCAGCCAGGTGGCGGCGGGATGACCCGCGACTGGCTGGCGCTGGGCTGGCGCACCGCCGCCGTCGCGGCGCTGCTGATCGGGCTGGCGCGTCTGGTCTAGAATCCCGCCGTCAACGTCACCATGCCCAGCACGGCGCGGTCGTAGATCGGGGTGCCTTCGTCGCTGGCGCTGCGCGTGCGGCTCCAGCCAAGGTCGGCATGGACCTGGGGCCGCGAGAAGCCGGCGTCGAAGTCGAACAGTTTTCGCCCGACGCTGAGCTCCAGATAGTTGAACCCGGGCGGCGTGCCCAGGCTGCTGGTGGTGTCCTGGCGCTGATACACCGCCGCCGCGCGCCAATCGTGCCAGCGCGCCTGCAGCGCGAGCGTCAGCAGCGTATCGCGCTGGCCCGCCAGGTTGCCGTCGTCGTCGAACGGCTTGGCCCCGGTGTTGATGAAGCGCACCGCCTCGACCCAGGCCTTGGTGCTGAAGCCTGCGCCCCAGTCCTGGAACCAGGTCAGCGTGGCCACATAGCTCCATTGCCAACTGGTGCCGTCCTTGCCCGGCTGCTGGCCGGACACGCCCAGGTGATAGGCCAGGCCATCGACCGGCGCCGGCAGCTCGCCGAACAGCCCCACCGCGAAGCTGCCGGGACGCCCGGTGTTGGAGGGCCCGCCATGCCAGGCGCGGATGCTGCGCGCGCGCTCCACGCCGGGGTCGCCGAAGCGCGGGCGGGTGAAGGCGGTCTCGGTCAGCAGCGAGGTGTCCTGGAAGAAGAATGCGGCGCGGATGTCGTGCGTGCCGAAGCGCGGGTCGGACAGCCAGGTCCAGTCCAGCCCGGCGCCGATGCGTTCGCTGAACTCGTACGCCTCGGCGAAGTCGCGCGTGCAGATGCCGGGGAAATCGTGGAAGCCGATGCCGAAGGGTGCCGTGAACTTGCCGGCGAAGACGCTGTAGTCGGGGTGCGCCTGCCAGTTCACGAAAAGCTGCTCCAGGAAGGCACCCTGGTCCTGCAGGAAACGGTCGCGCTGGGGGGGTTCCAGCAGGGGTTCGTATTTCGCCTCGCCCTGGATCGACAGCGTGGGGGTCAGGTGCAGGCCGAAGCCAAGCTCGCCCTTCAGCGTGGTGTCCCAGTGGCGGCGATTGCGGTCGGTGGAGCCATAGGTGCGGAACGGGCGGAACTGCAGTTCGAGCTCGCCCGAAACGTGCGGGCGGAACGCCTCCTGCGCGGTGGCCGGCATGGCCGCGACCAGGGTGGCCAGCAACAGGGTCCTCATTGCGCCATCGCCGAGATCATGGCCGGCACGTTGTGGCGAAACATCTTCAGGTAGGTGTCGGCCGGCCCGCCGGGGGCGCTCAGCGCATCGGCGTAGAGCGTGCCGCCAAGCCGCACGCCGGCGTCGCGCGCCACCTGCTCGATCAGGCGCGGGTTGCTCATGTTCTCCATGAACACGGCCCTGATGCCGCTTTCGCGAATCAGGCGGATCAGCCGCGCGACCTCGGCGGCACTGGGTTCGCTCTCGGTGGAAACGCCCTGGGGCGAGCGGAAGTCAACGCCATAGGCCGCGCCAAAATAGCCGAACGCATCGTGGCTGGTGATCACCTTGCGACGCTCGGCCGGGACGGGCGCGAACTGGGCGCGCACCCAGGCATCGGTTTCCGCGGCACGGCGCAGGAAATCCGCGGCCCGCCGGTCGATGCCGGCATGCTCGGCAGCGGGCAGCGCCCGCTTCAGGGCGGCCGCGATGTTGCGGGCATAGATCGGAGCATTGCCCAGGTCCTGCCAGGCATGCGGGTCGCTGACGATCCGCTTGCCTTGCGTGTGGCGCTGTGCGCGGCCGCCGCCGTGATCATGGGCGTGCGAGTCATCCATGCTGCGGGCCTGCACGCCGTCGGCCGCGCGGGCATAGGGGCCGCTGAAATTGGCCGAGCGCACCAGGCGGTCCATCCAGGGATCGAAACCCAGCCCGTGGGCGACCACCACCTTCGCCCCCTGCACCGTGCGCAGGTCGCTGGGGCGGGGCTGGAAGCCGTGCGCGTCGCGATCGGCCGGCACGATCGCGGCAACCGTGATCGCCGTGCCGCCGATCTCGCGCACCATGTCGGCCAGCACCGAGAAGCTGGCGACGACCGGCAGCGGCGCCTGCGCGGCGGTGGGCGGAACCAGGGCAAGCGGGGCAAGCAGCAAGCAGCGGCGGTGCATCGGTCGGGCTCGAATGTTATGTTGTAACGTCATGCTATAACGTTGCGCGCACCCGCCGCAACCCCGCTTGGCGCGGCGCGTCCGCCCACGCCACCATTACGCATGCGCCAGGACGACCCGCCGATCGGCTTTGCCAGCCTGATGCTGCTGGACGAGCACGGCCGCTACCTGATGCAGCTGCGCGACGACATCCCGGGCATCCTCTATCCCGGCCACTGGGGCCTGTTCGGCGGCGGCATCGAGCCTGGCGAGACGCCCGAGGCCGCCATGCGCCGCGAGCTGGCGGAGGAGATCGGCTTCGTGCCCGATGCGGCGCCGCTGTTCCGCGTGCTGCGCGTGCCCACCCGCATGGACGATGGCCCGGTGCTGATCCGCCGCGTTGCGGTGTTCGAGGGCCGCATCGCGGCCGCCCGCGTGCCGCACCTGCGCCAGGCCGAGGGCGAGGCGCGCGCCCTGTGGCCGCCGGAACTCTTGCTGCTGGAGGCGAACATCGCCACCAGTGCCCGCCTGGCCGTGGCGCTGCACAGCGAGGCGCGGCTGGGCACCTGCACCGCGCCGATCGAGCGCTGGGCGGCATGAGTTTCCACGGCGTCTTCCCCTATCTCGTCTCGCCGATGCGTGGCGATGGCAGCGTCGATGCGGCGATGCTGGGCCGGCTGTGCGGGCACCTGATCGAGGCCGGCGTGCATGGGCTCACGCCGCTGGGCAGCACCGGCGAATTCGCCTACCTGGATCGCGCGCAGCGCCGCCGCATCGTCGAGGTCGCGGTGCAGGCAGCCGCCGGCCGCGTGCCCGTGGTGGCGGGCGTGGCCGCCACGACCGTGGCCGAAGCGGTGGCCCAGGCGCGCGACTGGGCGGCAATCGGCGCCGACGGCATCCTTGCCATCCTGGAGGCCTATTTCCCGATCGCCGAGGACGGCGTGGTGGGCTATTTCGAGGCGATCGCCCGTGCCGCGCCGGACCGCACCGTGGTGCTGTACACCAACCCGCAATTCCAGCGCAGCGACCTGTCGCTGCCCGCCATCGTGCGGCTTTCGCGCGTGAAGAACATCCGCTTCATCAAGGATGCCGGCACCAATACCGGCCGCCTGCTGAGCATCCTCAATGCCGCCGAGGGGCGCCTGGGCGTGTTCGCCGCCAGCGCGCATGTGCCCGCGACCGTGATGCTGTTGGGCGGCGCCGGCTGGATGGCAGGGCCGGCCTGCGTGGTGCCGCGCCAGTCGGTGGCGCTGTACGACGCGTGCGTGGCGCGCGACTGGGATCGGGCCATGGCGCTGCAACGCCCCTTGTGGGCGATGAACCAGGCCTTCGCGAAATGGAACCTTGCCGCCTGCATCAAGGGCGCGCTTCGGCTGCAAGGCTTCGACTGCGGCGCGCCGCTGCCGCCCCAGGCGCCGCTGCCGGACGCCGGCATTGCCGAGGTGCGCGCGGCCCTGGTCGCGGTTGGCGCGCTGTAGGTACCGGCCTATACCGCGCGCAAAGGAGCTTTCGATGCCCGACGGACTCGCCGAAAAGCCGATCGCCTTCATCGACCTCGATGCGCAGCGCCGGCGCATCGGCCAGCGCATGGAGGACGCGGTGCTGCGCGTGGTGCGCAGCGGCAAATACATCATGGGCCCGGACGTGTTCGAGCTGGAGCGCCAGCTGGCGGCGTATTGCGGCGCACGGCACGTGCTGTCCTGCGCCAACGGCACCGATGCGCTGGTGCTGTGCCTGATGGCCCAGGGCGTCGGGCCAGGCCAGGCGGTGCTGTGCCCCGCCTTCACCTTCGCCGCCACCGCCGAGATGGTGGCGCTGCTGGGCGCCACGCCGGTGTTCGTGGACGTGATCGAGCACACCTTCAACCTCGATCCCGCCAGCCTGGAAGCCGGCATCGAGACCGCCAGGCGCCAGGGGCTGCGGCCGGTCGGCGTGATCACCGTCGATCTGTTCGGCCTGCCCGCCGAGTATGCCGCGCTGGAGCCGGTCGCCGCGGCGCATGGCATGTGGCTGCTGGACGACGCGGCGCAGGGTTTTGGCGCGAGCTACCAGGGCCGCAAGCTCGGCACCTTCGGGCAGATGACCACGACCAGCTTCTTTCCCGCGAAGCCCCTGGGCTGCTACGGCGATGGCGGCGCCGTGTTCCTGGACGATACCGCGCTGCACGACGTGATGCTGTCCTTGCGCATCCACGGCCAGGACAAGGACGACAAATACGAGAACGTGCGCATCGGCATCAACGGCCGGCTCGACACCGTGCAGGCCGCCGTGCTGATCGAAAAACTCGCGGTGTTCGAGGACGAGATCGCTGCCCGCAACGTGGTGGCCGAACGCTACAACAGGGCGCTGGACGACGTGGCGATCGTGCCGCGCATCCCCGCGGGCCTCACCAGCGTCTGGGCGCAATACACGCTGCGGGCACCGGGCAGGGACCGCGGCAGGATCCTGGCGGCGCTGAAGGCGGCAAACATCCCGACCGCGATCTACTACCCGAAGCCGCTGCACCGGCAGACCGCCTATGCACGCTACCCGGTGGCCGGCAATGGCCTGCCGGTCAGCGAGAGGCTCGCGGCCGAGGTGTTCAGCCTGCCGATGCACGCCTATCTGGACGAGGCGACTCAGGACCGCATCGTCAGCGCCACGCGGCGCGCCTTGGCATAAGGCGCGAACGCCGCGACACTCCCGCGCGCAAGCAACGGGAGAAGACAGCCATGGACGGAAAGCGCGGCATCGCGTTGGTCACGGGGGCGGGCAGCGGCATCGGGCGGTCCTCGGCGCTGGCGCTGGCCAGGGCGGGCTGGACCGTGGTGCTGGCCGGGCGTCGCGCCGATGCGCTGGCCGAGACCGCGGGCCTGGCGGGGAATGCACCAACGCTGGCGGTGCCCACCGACCTGGCCGACGAGGCGTCCACCGCCGCGCTGTTCGCCGCCATCTCGGAAAAATTCGGCCGGCTCGACTTCGTCTTCAACAACGCCGGCACCAACGCCCCCGGCGTGCTGCTGGAGGACCTTCCCGTCGCCAAGTGGAAGGAGATCGTGGACGTGAACCTGACGGGCGTCTTCCTGTGCGTGCAGCACGCCTTCCGCATCATGAAGGCGCAAACACCCATGGGCGGGCGCATCGTCAACAATGGCAGCATTTCCGCGCACGTGCCGCGGCCCGACAGCGCGCCCTATACCGCCACCAAGCATGCGGTCACGGGCCTGACCAAGTCGGCCGGGCTGGACGGGCGGAAATACGACATCGCGGTCGGCCAGATCGATATCGGCAACGCGGCCACGCCCATGACGCAACGCATGAAGAAGGGCGTGAAGCAGGCCGATGGCAGCATCGAGGTCGAACCCACCATGGATGTGGACGAGGTGGGCCGCATGATCGCGCACATGGCCAGCCTGCCGCCGGATGCCAATGTGCAGACGGTCACCATCATGGCGACGAAAATGCCGTTCGTCGGGCGGGGGTGACAGCGCGCGCGCGACGCGCAAGCATGACGGTGCCGGAGGAGTTTCCATGAGCCCACTCGAAGCCCCCATCAGCGACCGCCGCAACAGCGACCTGGCCGAGGCCGTGGCCGACGCGCGCGAACGCTACGCCGCGGCGCGCCCGAAATCCGCTGCCCTGCATGCCAAGGCACGCGAAAGCCTGGCCGGCGGCAATACCCGCAGCGTGCTGTTCTACACGCCCTTCCCCACCGCCATGGCCGGCGGGCACGGCTGCTACCTCACCGACATTGACGGGCACGAGTATCTCGACCTGCTGGGCGAGTACACCGCCGGCCTGTTCGGCCACAGCGAAGGCCGCATCCTGGATGCTCTGCGCGCGGCACTGGACAAGGGCATCAACCTGGCGGCCGTGGGCGAGAACGAAAGCAAGCTCGCCACCATCCTGTGCGCGCGCTTCCCCAGCATCGAGCGCATCCGCTTCACCAACAGCGGCACCGAGGCCAACCTGATGGCACTGGCCGCGGCGCGCGCGCATACCGGCAAGTCGCGCGTGCTGGTGATGCGCGGCGGCTACCATGGCGGCGTGCTGACCTTCGGCCTGGACGGCGTCTATGCCGTCACCGTGCCGGTGCCGCTGGCCTTCGCCACCTACAACGACATTTCTGATGCCGTGGGTGCGATCGAGGCGGCGGATGATCTCGCCGCGGTACTGCTGGAACCGATGATGGGCGGCGGCGGCTGCATTCCGGCGTCGCGCGAATTCCTGCAGGCGCTGCGCGATGCCTGCACCGCGAAAAACTGCCTGCTGATCTTCGACGAGGTGATGACCAGCCGGCACAGTGCCGGCGGCATGCAGACCCGTCATGGCATCACGCCGGACATGACCACGCTGGGCAAATACATCGCCGGCGGCATGAGTTTTGGCGCCTTTGGCGGGCGCGAGGACGTCATGAGCGTGTACGACGGCCACAAGCCGGATTCGCTGCCGCATGCCGGTACCTTCAACAACAACGTGCTGTCCATGACCGCCGGCACCGTGGCCATGGGCGAGATTTTTGACGACCGGGCCGCCGAGGCGCTGTGGCAGCGCGGTGAGAAACTGCGCGACGACGTCAACGCGGTGCTGAAGAAAGCCGGCACCGTGATGCACTTCACCGGCCTGGGCAGCATGCTGAACCCGCATTTCCGCGCAGGCCCCGTGCTGCGCCCCTACAAGGCCGCGCCCGAGGAGGACATGCTGCGCGAACTGTTCTTCTTCGACATGCTGGCGGCAAAAATCTACCTGGCGCGCCGCGGCATGGTGGCCTTGAGCCTGCCCGTGGGCGACGCCGAATGCGCCCGCCTGGTCGATGCGGTGGCCGAGTTCGCCGAGGCCAGGAAGCCGCTGCTGCCGTAAGCCGGGGCGCGGCAATGGTTTGTTGACGCTGACAACACGCGGCGGAAAGTTGACAGCGTCAACATGCTGCCGTGGAGCGCGCGCCAATGCCCCTGCCACGCCGCCGCTGGAGGTGTGGGCGCGCCCTGTCTGATCCGGCCTGGATCGACCCGGCTCGGCTGGCCCCCTATCCTGCCCGCATGCCGAAGCGGGCCGCGAAACCGAAGGACCTGCGCGAAGCCTGCCTGCAGGAAGCGCTCGCCATCATCGAAAGCCAGGGCGCCGAAAAACTCAGCCTGCGCGAGGTGGCGCGCAGGCTTGGCGTGTCGCACCAGGCACCCTATCGGCACTTCCAAAGCCGCGACCACATCCTGGCCGAGATCATCAGCCGCGGCTTCGATGCCTTCGCCGCAGCGCTCCAGACGGTGCCCCGCCATGCCGACCCGTCCGCCGCGTTGCAGGCAATGACTGCCGCCTATCTTGATTTCGCCGCCCTGCACCCGCTGCACTACCGCCCGATGTTCGGCGCCGTGCTGCCCGATGCCGAAGCGCATCCGGCGATGATGTCCAAGGCGCGCCACACCTTCACGCTGCTGACCGATGCGCTGACCAAGCTTCCCGGCCGCGGCGGCACGGCCGCCTTCGGGCAGGTGGCGCTGGATGCGGTGTTCGTGTGGGCGGCGCTGCACGGCCTGGTCGCGATCCGGCAAAGTGGCGCGATGCGCAAGCTGCCGCTGCCCGCAGCCGTGCGCGAAGGCATGGGCGCGCACGTGCTGGGGCGCATCGCAGGCGCGCTTGCCGCGCCGCATTGACCGGAGCGCGCCGCGCTGCTGCGATGCGCGCATATCGCAGGAGTACCCAATGGCCATCCACCGCCTCGATGCCTCGCCGGACAACGTCCATTGGGGCTATTTCGATGCGGCGCTCGCCCCGCGCCTCACGGTGAAATCGGGCGACACGGTGGAAATGCTCACCGTGTCGGGCCGCGAGGAAAACCTGCCGCCAGCGGGTTCGGGCTTGGCCGTTCCACCGGAACTGTCGGCCGTGCTGGCCAAGGTGAAGCCCGAGATCGGCCCGCATATCCTGACCGGCCCCGTCGCCGTGGAGGGCGCCGAACCCGGCGACACGCTGGAGGTGCGGATCGAGCGCGTCAGCATCGCCGCCGACTGGGGCTACAACCTGGTGCGCCCGCTGGTCGGCACGCTGCCCGAGGATTTTCCAGTCGCGCGCGTGCTGCATATTCCGGTCGATCACGCCAAGCACACCTGCCGCCTGCCCTGGGGAACGGAACTCAAGCTTTCGCCGTTCTTCGGCGTGATGGGCGTCGCACCACCGCCGATCTATGGCCGCATCAGCACGGCACCACCGCGCGAGCACGCCGGCAACCTCGACAACAAGGAACTGGTGGCCGGCACCACGCTGTTCCTGCCGGTGCACGCCAAGGGGGCGCTGTTCAGCGCCGGCGACGGGCATGGCGTGCAGGGCGATGGCGAGGTGTGCATCTCGGCACTGGAAATCTGCCTGGACGGCGCCTTCACGCTGATCCTGCACAAGAAGGGTGCTGCTGAGGGCGTGGCATTCCCGCGCGCCGAGACGCCAACGCACTACATCAGCATGGGCATGAACGAGGACCTGGACCTGGCGATGAAACAGGCGCTCCGCGAAATGATCGGCTTCATCGCGTCGCGCACCAACCTCAGCCCGCTCGATGCCTACCAGATGTGTTCGATGGCGGCCGATTTCCACGTGACGCAGACGGTGAACGGCGTGAAGGGCGTGCACGGCATGCTGCTGAAGTCGCTGATCTAGATGATGCGCGAGCGGGCAGGCCCCCTCACCCCACCCCTCTCCCCGGTGGGGAGAGGGAGTCCTTGCGGCGAGGCCTGCGCCACTGCCCCCTCTCCCCACCGGGGAGAGGGTTGGGGTGAGGGGGGGGCGCCGCGCGGCACCCGCCAACCATGGACCTGAACCTCGCCGGCCGCACCGCGCTGATCACCGGCGCCAGCAAGGGCATCGGCCTTGCCGTCGCCGACGCCCTGGCCGACGAAGGCTGCGGCGTGATCCTGGTCTCGCGCACCCAGGCCGCGCTCGACGAGGCGGCGGCGAAAATCCGCGCCCGGAAGAACGTGCCCGTCGCCACGCATGCGGCGGACCTGGCGCAGCGCGGCCAGCCCCGCGCGGTGGCCGAGAAATTCCCCGCCATCGACATCCTGGTGAACAATGCCGGCGCCATCCCCGGCGGCGACCTGCTGGCGCTCGACGAGGATCGCTGGCACGCCGCCTGGGACCTGAAGCTGTATGGCTTCGTCGATCTTTCCCGCGCGGTCTACGCGGGGATGAAGGCGCGGGGCCGGGGCGTGATCCTGAACATCATCGGCTCGGCCGGCGAACGCCCCGACCCCGGCTACATTGCGGGCAGCACGGCGAATGCCGGGCTGATCGCCTTCACCCGCAGCCTGGGCGCGGAAAGCCTCGATCACGGCGTGCGCGTGCTGGGCATCAATCCGGGCCCGGTGGCGACGGATCGGCTGATCGCGCTGCTGCGCCGCCGCGCCGCGACCGAGCTCGGCGACGAAGGCCGCATGGCGGAGCTCACGCGGAAAATGCCCGCCGGCCGCCCCGCGACGCCCGAGGAAATCGCGCATGCCGCGGTGTTCCTGGCCAGCCCGCGCAGCAGCTACACCTCGGGCGCGGTGCTGACGATCGACGGCGGCGGCACGTTTCGCCGATAGGCGAGGCCAGCGTCGGCTCCCCGGGTTTCCGCAAGACTATACGCTTCATTAGCAGCTTCCTGGCAGCGTTGAGCGGCCGACTTCATCCGCGCGCCCGTCGCCGTTGCCGACGGGCGCCCAGCCAGGAGCCCGCCATATGCTCACCCGTCGTCCGCTGCTCGCCGGCCTCGCCACCGCCCCGCTGCTCGGCCTTGCGCGCCACGCCCGTGCCAATGCGGGCGTCAGCGACAGCGCCATCATCTTCGGCCAGGCGGCGCCGATGGAAGGCCCCGCCGCCGCGCTGGGCGTCGGCATGCGCCACGGCATGGATGCCGCCTTCGCCGAGGCGAACCGCGCCGGTGGCGTGAAGGGCCGCATGCTGGTCATCGTCTCGCGCGACGATGGCTACGAGCCCAACCGCTCGGTCGAAGCCACGCGCGCGCTGATCAACGACGACAAGGTATTCGCCCTGGTCGGCCCCGTCGGCACGCCCACCTCGGCGGCCGCCCAGCCGGTGGCGCAGGAAGCGGGCGTGCCGTTCATCGGCCCCTTCACCGGCGCCGAATTCCTGCGCGATGCGGCGAAACTGCCGAACGTGGTCAACCTCCGCGCCTCCTATTTCCAGGAGACCGAGGCGATGGTGGAGCGGCTGACCACCGACCTGAATGCGCAGAAGATCGCCATCCTGTACCAGGACGACGCGTTCGGCCGCGCGGGCCTGGCCGGCGTGCAGCGGGCGCTGACCAAGCGCAGCATGCAGCTTGCCGCCGAAGGCACCTATGAGCGCAACACCGTGGCGGTGCGCAACGCCGTGCTGGCGATCCAGCGCGGGCGGCCCGATGCCGTGATCATGGTGGGCGCCTACAGGCCCTGCGCCGAGTTCATCAAGGTTGCCCGCCAGGTCCGGCTGAACGCCACCTTCGTCAACATCTCGTTCGTCGGCAGCGAGGCGCTGGCCGCCGAGCTGGGCGACAAGGGCGCGGGCGTGGTGGTGACCCAGGTGGTGCCGTTCCCGAACGAGAACGCCAATCCGCTGATCAAGCGCTACCAGGCCGCGCTGGCGGCGGCCGATCCCGCCGCAAAGCCGGGCTTCATCTCGCTGGAAGGCTACCTGGTGGGCCGGCTGGTGATCGAGGCGCTTGGCCAGCTGGCCGGGGCGCCGACGCGGGCGGCACTGATGCAGACCATCATGGCCGGCAATTTCGACCTGGACGGTTTCAAGCTCAGCTTCAAGCCCGGCCAGAACCAGGGCTCGCAGCAGGTGTTCCTGACCGTGATCCAGGCCGATGGCAGCTTCCGCGCCGTCGACCGCCTGTCTGCCACGCAGGGCTGACATGGGCACCACGGCGGCGCTCTCGACGGCCGGCGGGCACGCCGGCCGGCGCTTCGGAATTGCCGCGCGGCTGATGCTGGCCTTCGGCGCGGTGGCGTCCATGGTGCTGCTGGCCGGCGGCGTGGCGCTGCTGGCGCAAGATCGGCTGGGCGCGGCGCTGATGCTGGCCGCCGAGGACAGTCTGCCGGAAACCCGTGCCGCGCTGCGGCTGGCGGCGGGCAGCGCCAGCATTGCGGCTGCCGCTCCGGAACTGGCGGCCGCCCCGGACCTCGCGGCCGCACGCACCGCGCGTGCCACGCTCGACCGCCAGGCCGGCGCGCTTGATGCGATGGTGGCCGAAGCCGCGCGCCGCGCTGCGCCGCCCCAGGCGGATGACCTGCGTGCGGCCACGCGGGAGATCGGCGCGAGCCTGACGCGCCTGGTCGGCCATGTCGAACGGCGCCTGACCCTTTCGGCCGAGCGCGACACCCGCGTCGCCGCGATCATGGAAGCCCACCGCAAGGTTCTGGACGGCATCACGCCGCTGATCGACGAAGCCAGCTTCAATCTGACGCTTGGCCTGCAGGGCGCCACCGAGGCTGGCGACAAAGCCGCGATCGAAGCGAGCCTCACGGCGCTGGTCGATGGCGAGCTCGCCATGGTGGCCGGCCTGCTGGAAGCCCGTGCCGAGGCGAACCTGATCGTTGGCCTGTTCGCGGAAGCCGCGCAGGCGCCGCGGCGCGACGCGCTGGTCACGCTTGCCGACCGCCAGACTGCCGCCGCCGGGCGGCTGAACCGCGCCCTGGCTGCCGCCGGCCGTGCCGAGGCACTGGGCGCGATCCGGGCCGAGGCCTCCCGCCTGCTGGCCCATGGCGATGCCGCAACCGGGCTTTTCGCCCAGCGCCGGCACGAGCTGGAATCGCACGAAGCGGCGCTGCGCGAACTGACCGCCACGCGAACCCAGGCCGCGCGGCTGGACAGCGTGGTTGGCGCGCTGGTGCAGGCCGCCGAACAGGGCATGCGCGAGACCGTGGCCGAGGCGAACAACGCGCTGGCGACCGGCCGCGCCACCCTGCTGGCGATCGCCGTCTTCAGCCTGCTGCTGACCGGAGCGATCGCCTGGCTCTACGTCGGCCGCAGCGTGGTGCTGCGTATCGGCCGGCTGCGCGAAGCGATGCTGGCGATCGCGGCCGGCGACCTGGACCGCCCCGTGGCGTGCCAGGGCAGCGACGAGCTGGCCGAAATGGGCGTCGTGCTGGACGGGCTGCGCGCCACGCTGGCGCAGGGCCGCGCCGCCGAGGCCGAAGCCGCGGCCGAGCGCCAACGCGCCAGCGCCGAACGCCGGGCGCTGCGTGAACGGCTAGCCTCTGAGTTCGAGGCCGGCGTCGGTGGCGTGGCGACCGACGTGACCCTGGCCGCCGACACCGCCCGGCAAGCCGCCACCGTCATGGGCGAGGCGACCGACGCCACCCTGCGCGAGGCGCACGCCATCGCCGAGGCGGCGGGCCACGCCTCGGTCAACACCGATGGCGTAGTCGCTGCCGCCGACCAGTTGGCGGCTTCGGTCAACGAGGTCTCGCGCCAGGTCGCGCATGCCGCCGCGATCGCCCGCCGCGCCGTGACCGAGGCCGAGCGCACCGATGGCATCGTGCAGGCGCTGGCCGACGGCGCCGGCCGGATCGACGAAGTGGTACGGCTGATCGCCGGCATCGCGGGCCAGACCAACCTGCTGGCGCTGAATGCCACGATCGAGGCCGCGCGCGCGGGCGAGGCGGGCAAGGGCTTCGCCGTGGTCGCAGGCGAGGTGAAGGCGCTCGCTGGCCAGACCGCCTCGGCCACCAGCCAGATCGGCGCGCAGATCCAGGCGATCCAGGGCGCCACGGCCGATGCGGTGGCCGCGATCAAGGGCTTTGGCACCGTGGTCGGCGAGATCGAACAGGTGTCCAGCGTGATCGCCGCCGCGGTCGAACAGCAGGGCGCGGCGACGCAACAGATCGCCCGCAGCATCGCCGACGCGGCATCCGGCACCGGCGCGGTTTCCGCCAGCATCGGGCGGGTTTCCGCGGCCATCGAGGGCTCCAGCACCGCGCTGGGCAGCCTCCGCGAGACCAGCGAGTCCGTGGCACGGCACGCCGTGGCGCTGCGCCAGGCCCTGGATGGGTTCCTGGGCCAACTGCGCGCGGCGTAAGGTGGCAGCGCGCGCAGAAGTTGCAGAAAGCTGGGGATAACCGATCTGGTCCGCCTACTAGCTATTGAGGGTCGTACTGCCTGTCTGATACCGTATCTGGTGTCAGCAGGCAGGAGGGACACCTCATGGACTGGACCGAGGAAGCGATCGGCCGGCTTCGCGCACTCTGGGCCGAGGGGCTCTCTACCGCCGAGATCGGCCGCCGCATGGGCATCAGCAAGAACGCGGTGGTCGGCAAGGCGCACCGGCTGAACCTGTCCGCGCGTCCCAGCCCGATCCGCCGCACGCCCGGCGGCGCGCAGGCGCCGCGGCCGGCGCCGCGCCAGGCGCCACGGCCGTTCGTGCGGCCGCCGGCCTTCCCGCAGGGCGGCTATGCCGGCAATACCTTCGCCTTCCCGCAGCCGGCGTCGCGGCCGGTGGTGGCGCCCGCGCCCAGGCCGGTGGCCGTGCCGGTGCCGCGCCCGGCGCCGCGGCTGTCGAATGCCGCGTGCTGCTGGCCGATCGGCGAGCCGGGCAAGGCGGGCTTCCGCTTCTGCGGTTCGTCTGCGCTGGCCGGCAAGCCGTACTGCGAGGAACACGCGGCGCTGGCCTATGTGCGGGCCAAGCCCAAGCAGGAAGATGCCGCCTGAACAGAGAATTTCCGTTCTGAACCGGTTTCGATTGCAACCCGCAATGGTCGCGCCCTAAGCTTTTGCCGCGGTGCATGCGGCGCCGCGCGCTGTGGCGGATCGCCCCGCGACCGGCGACCTGATGGCTGCACGCCGGATGGCAGCAGGCCAACAGGCAGCAAGATTGGGCATCCGACCCGCCGCCGCGACCAGGCTTCACCGCCCGCGCCATGATGCTCGGGGTTGCGCGGGTAAGCCAAGCAAACGCCGGCGTCGCATGCGGCGGCCGGCGGCGGGGAAAGTCGCGGTCATGACCGTGGGAGTCGTCAAGTGGTTCAACCCCACCAAGGGGTTCGGCTTTGTCGCGCCGGATGACGGCGGCAAGGATGTGTTCGTGCATATCAGCGCGGTGCAGAAGGCGGGCATGCGCACGCTGACGCAGGGGCAGAAGATCCAGTTCGACATGGAAAGCCAGAAGGACGGCCGCCAGGCGGCGGTCAACCTTACGCCGGCGGATTGACCGCCCGGAAAGGTGCTTGCGACGTGCGCCAGGCTCACCGCCGGTTCACTTCGGTGCATCGGCCTTTGCGGCGCGCGTCAGGCCTGGGTGGGACCGGCCACGAGCCACCCCCACCCTGTCGCCGTCGGTTCGAAGGCGTCTGCTCACCCGCCGGATCGATCGCCGTCGTGCCCGGCTGCTGGCGGCGTACGGCACCTTGAAGCGCAGCCAGGCGCGCGCTATTGCGGCGGCTGCGCGCCGACGATGCAATGGCCAACCACGAAGCCCGATCGGCCCCGCCAATGCTCCCCATCCTTCCCCGACATCCGCCAGCCAGCCCCACGCCCACTGACGCCGAAGCCTTTAGGCGGGGAGGGGCGGTGAGGCGCTGCCGGGGCAACGAAGGACCGCACTGCGCATGCACGACATCCTGATCACCGGCGGCCTGGTCGTGACCATGAACATCGAGCGCCAGGTGATCGAGAACGGTGCCGTCGCGATCACGGGCAACCGCATCACCGCGGTCGGCCACGCCGGCACGGTGGCGGGTCAGGCGAAGACCACCATCGACGCCCAGGGCAAGGCCGTGCTGCCCGGCCTGATCGATGGCCACGCACATGCCGGGCACGGCCTGATCAAGACCATGGGCGGCGGCGATTCCAATGCCTGGTCGCGCGCCTGCGAGATCGTCTATACCGTCGGTTCAACACCCGATTTCTGGCGCGCCGAAGCCGCACTGGCGGCGCTGGAGCGGCTCAGCTTCGGCGTCACCTGCGGGGTCTCACTGCTGGGCGGCGGCGACAGCATCATGCGCAGCGACGATCCCGCCCATGGCGTGGGGCATGCTGAGGGCGTGGCGCAGGTCGGCATCCGCGCGATCATGGCGGTGGGGCCGACGCGCCCGCCGCACCCGCGCACCTACGCGTCGTGGCGCGGGTCCGACAGGCGCGAGTACGGCGTGGACTTCGACCGCCAGTACGACACCACGAAAACCCTGCTGGAAACGGTGCACGGCACGCAGCAGGGCCGCATGCGCGTCTCAACGCTGATGCCCGTGTTCCACGACGGCGAGCAGCCGGCCGACACACTGGTGCTGACCGAAGCCCAGGGCCGGATGATTCGGGAACTGGGCCAAAGGCACGGCACCTTCTTCCACCAGGACGGCCACCGCCAGGGATCCATCGCGCGCGCGGAAAAACTCGGCCTGCTGGGACCCGACGCCACGCTCAGCCACTGCACAGAACTCACGGAAGCCGACATCGCGGCACTGAGGCGCACCGACACGCGCGTGGTGCACAACCCCAGCGCCATTGCCAGCGTGCGCGGCCGCTGCCCCGCGATCGAGCTGCTGGACCAGGGCGTCACGGTGATCCTGGGCAGCGATGCCACGGCGCCCGATCGCAGCGGCGACATGTTCCGCCACATGTTCATGGCCATGCGCTACCACCAGCGCCATTTCCGCGATCAGCGCGTACTCCCCCCCGGAAAGGCGCTGGAGATGGTGACCATTGATGCCGCCCGGGCCATGGGCATGGACGGCGAGATCGGCAGCCTGGAGCCGGGCAAGAAGGCCGATGTGATCACCGTCGATCTGTCGCAGCCGCACATGTATCCGCCCAACATGCCGCTGTATCGCCTGGTGTGCTTCGCGGTCGGCCAGGACGTGCGCGACGTGGTGTGCGACGGCGCCCTGCTGCTGCGTGACCGGCGCTTCATGCAGGCCGACAGCACCGCGATCCTGGCCGCGGCAGCGGCCGAGACCGAGGCCATGCTGGCGCGCACCGGCCTGGGCCACATGCTGGCGACGCCTGAAGGGTTCTGGGGCCGGACGCGCTACTGAGCGGGGAAGCAGGGCTTGGAAGCCTGGATCCCGGTCACGATCTCCGCGGCGCTGTTCCAGACCTGGCGCACCGCCATGCAGCAGCGGCTGAAGTCGCTGATGGGCACCGAAGCCGCGGCCTTCGTGCGCTTCCTGTACGGCGCGCCGGTGGCGATCACGCTGCTTGCCCTGATGTTGGCGCGCGAAGGCGAGCACATGCCGCAGGCCGATGCGCGGTTCCTGGCCACCGCGTTGGCCGGCGGCGTGTGCCAGATCGTCGCCACCAACCTGCTGATCATGGCATTTGGCTACCGCAATTTTGCGGTCGGCACCGCCTATTCCAAGACGGAAGCACCGCAGGCCGCGATCCTGGCGTATTTCCTGCTAGGCGAGGGCCTTTCGGCGGCCGCCTGGATGGGCATCGGCATCGCGCTGGCCGGCGTGATGGTGCTCAGCCTTGCCAGTTCGCGGCTGACCGTACGCGACCTCGCGCGTGACAGCCTGCAGCCGGCGGCGCTGTGCGGCATTGGCGCGGGGCTACTGTTCGGCCTGTCCGGCATCTGCTTCCGCGCCGCCAGCACCGGGCTTGCCTCGGGCGACGTGCTGACCCGCGCGATCTTCACGCTTGCCGTCACCAATACGCTGCAGACCGTGGTGGCGGGCGCCGTGTTGGCCTGGCGCCGGCCGGACGAATTTGCCAAGGCCTTCACCACCTGGCGGGTTTCCTCGCGAGTGGGCCTGCTTTCAGTGTGCGGCAGCGCCTGCTGGTTCACGGCCTTCACACTGGCCCCGGTCGCCCCAGTGCGTGCGCTGGGCCAGGTGGAACTGCTGTTCACGCTGGCCTTCAGCCGCTTCTATCTGGGCGAGCGGCCGAAGCCCAGCGACATCGCCGGGGCCGCGCTGATCGTCCTGGGCGTGGTCGTGGTGATCCTGGGGCGATAAATCGGATGCGGTGATTCGCATCACACGCCTGCGTGGAGGGCGTGATGCAGGATGCCGGCATGAAACACGCACTCGCCCTTTCCGCGCTGCTCGCCGCCGCCCCAGCCACCGCACAGCCCCTCGCCACGCCGCTTGATCTGTGGGCGGCCGCGTGGCGCGCCAACGACATGGCGGCGCTGATCGCGCTTTATGCGCCTGACGCGCGCATCGTCTCGGCCTTCGTGCCCGACGCGGCGGAGGGCAGTGATGCGGTGGCCGAGCTGCTGGCGGCCGAGACCCGCAGCGCCATCGGGCGCGGCATGCGGCTGTCCGGTGTCAGCCTGCGCCAGTTCGGCCCGGTGCACCTGGCCACCGGCGACGCGCTGGCGGTGCTGACCCTGCCGGATGGCTCGGTCTGGCGCTGCCCGCTCCGGTTCTCGCTCGCGTTCATCCACGACGCGACGGGCTGGCGCATCATCGAGCAGCACACCAGCTTCGCGCCGTTCCAGGACGAGTAGAGCCTAGAACGTTTTCAAGTCAGGCGGAATCGCCTGACGGCAGGGACAAACGCGACCAGGCAAATACCTGGAGCCGCTTCACCGCACTCGCTTGCGGTGAAACGGCTCTAGCTGTCGTTGCTATGGAGGTTGTCCCTCCGGGGCTGGGGGTGGAGGCTGTGATTGCCACACCAGCAACCGCCAGCCCGGAGCCCCGGATGGACAGTCATGAGAATGCCCGAACCACGCCGCATGGTCGAAGGCTGATTGTGCAGCGCCTGCAGCAGGGGCAGACGGTCGAGGCGGTGGCCTC